>Ga0209026_1000053_pt1 | contig 246524 bp, 250 predicted proteins | sample AraplaCL_Col_mCL_FD_184262 | JGI IMG/M metagenome (GOLD analysis project Ga0209026, IMG submission 184262) | Arabidopsis root microbial communities from the University of North Carolina, USA - plate scrape CL_Col_mCL (SPAdes) (version 2) | ecosystem: Host-associated > Plants > Roots >... | reverse complement strand
GCTTCATGGTCGTCTCTCCGTGATGCTATGGAGCAGGCCATTCCTGACTCCGCGACACCATCATTGTGAGGGACGACCACCAGACCCACAAACCGAGCTGGCTGGGCTCCGCCCGTTACACCATCTATCTCCTTGTTTTCGCGCAATTCCGGACGGAAAACCGCTGCGCACTTTTCCTGGAATTGCTCTAACGGCAGACGCGCACCCTGCGAACGACCCAGCGGCCATGAACCCTGTGCTTCACCTTCTTCATATAGCAATGGTGATAGTGCCGATGATGATGGCGGTAATGATGATGATGCATCGGCGCGGCCTGGGAGGGCGCGCTGACGGCAAAGACCGATGCCAGCGCTATTGCGGAAGCAAGAATCACGTTTTTCATGTTCAACCTCTAAAAGCATTGGGGGACTATGCTGCGCGGATTGCGCATCTATGTTCATGCGCCGCATCATATTAACGACACATGAACATATTCTCACATTCGCAAGAGCAACCCTGCCTTGAACCGGTTTTCTTAGATCGCGGCATTCGTACCCGCGAAAACCGCTATTAGCAGACGGCCGCAAATCACCGACCTGTTCCCACGTGCATCGCTCCTTAGCCCGCTACCGTTTGAACGCCACAGCAAATCACGCAGTGCAATATGTTGTTATTGCGCTGCAAAAAGCCTTACGGCGTGCGCCGCTGATTTTCAGCGGACCGCGGTGCGAAAGGGCAGAAGATGGCGAATGCGCTCGTCGCGAAGATAGAGACCGCCCCAGGCCATGATACCAAGAACCAAACTGATAAGTTGTGGTGGAGAGCCGAGTTCTCCGAGGCGAAAATGAGTGCAGATCGCGCCGCCAAGAAAGCCTGTTATCAGGATGGCGCCAAGTACGGCGGTGCGAGGAACGGCGTAAAAAATCACACAGACCAGAAGGATCAGCCCCAGCGGAAAGGTGAGGCTGGCCGGAAATCCGGTTTCCTGTATCTGCGCAGCCACCATCGCTGGCGAAAACAAATTCACGGCGGTATCGACTGCAAGTACGAGCACCACGATCGACGAGATCACCCACCCCACCCAGAAGATGCGGCGGGTATTTGCATTCTTCGCTGCCGTTTCCTCCAACATCCAGAAATCCCCCTGCTCCTAGATTTGCGCCATATCCTCATCCGGATACGAGCGCGGGCGATCCTGCCATGACTTCAAAGAGCATACAATGAGCGCTCAGCGCCCGCCGCGACAAGGACGCAAAAGGAGAGACAACGAAATCGTCGGCTCAAGGCGGATGCAATAAAACTGCAAAACTGCGCTGCTACAGCTTCCAAGCTAAGGAATGCCTTGCAGCAGCCAGAAGGCATCGGCTGCAGAATGACAAACGGCTGTCGTTGCCCGTCTTGACGCTGCAATATCTATGGAAGAAGAGTGGCTCCCCGGGCCGGATTCGAACCGGCGACCTGTCGATTAACAGTCGAATGCTCTACCGCTGAGCTACCAGGGAATGCGCTTGGCGCGGTGTGAGCGGGGTAATACAAATGCTTTCCCGATTTGCCAAGCGGTTTTTTCAAAAAAATCGCTTTCTCTTGCATTATTTCCTCGCGCCACCATTTCCTGTGGATGACCGATCAACGCGAAACGACAGCAAATGCCGATCGAAATGGCCGGAAAACCAGGCGTTTCGGCATTGATCCTTCAACGCGCGAGCTGGTTTTCGGCTCCGTGAGAATTCCGCTGCCAAGATCGCGCCTTGCCCGTGTCGGCATGGGAATCGTCCTCATTTTCGGCGGCCTGCTCGGATTTCTGCCGATCCTCGGTTTCTGGATGCTGCCATTGGGTTTTATCGTGCTCTCGCACGAGATGCCGATGGTCCGCCGCTGGCGCCGACGCTTCGCCGTGTGGTGGACAAGAAAACGCCGGTCGGCGAACTAGCGGCCAGCTTACCTTATTTTACGCCCACGGGACGGGCGGGATTGCCGACGACTGTCGCACCGGCCGCAACGTCCGTGGTTACGACAGCGCCTGCGCCGACGATCGCGCCATCGCCTACCGTCACGCCGCCAACCAGGATCGCGCCGCCGCCGATCCACACGCTTTTGCCGATTACCACCGGCCGCGCGATCTCCATGCCCGCGCCGCGCAGCCCTGCATCCTTGTGATGCTCGGCACAATAGATATGAACACCCGGCCCCAGCATGCTGCCATCGCCGATATGGACACCGGCGCTATCGAGGATCGTACAGCCCGCATTCATATAGACCTGGCGGCCGAGTGAAATGTTGATACCGTAGGAGCAGTGAAATGGCGCTTCTATGAAGACATTCTCTCCGGCATTGGCAAAGAGCGCAGACAATTCGGGGGCGAGATTGCCGCGTTGCGAGGGCGGCATTGAATTATGCGCGTACACGGCCTCTCGCGCACGCCAACGCAGGGCGTCGAGTTCCGGATCGAAACAGCAGTACCATTCCCCCGCCTCCATTTTCTGACGTTCGCTCAGACCCATCTTCCCGTTCCTCCAATGCTTTCGGGATTCGCCGATGCCGGATCTTGCAACATCATCCAAGGCGCCATCAAGGAAGACCATCACGCGGCTATCGTCCACCGACAAGCCATACGCGAACCAGCGCGCCTCGCACGCCTTGATCAGCGGAATCTCAAATGCACGATCCTAAGAAAAGAGAGCACCAGTAAACTCTCAGCGCCGCCCAAAAAGCCTGTCAATGCGGGATTCTTGCCCACAACAAACTGTCACACAGCTTGTCTATAACCCGCGCTACCGCGGACATGCGCAAGACCATCGGTTCCGGGCTTTCAAAAAGGAAATAGGGATTATGTCGAAACTTAAAAGCTACATTTCTGCCGCCGCCGCTGGCGTGATGAGCGTCGCCTTGGCGATGCCGGCCGCAGCCGCACCGATCAAGTTCGATTTCTGGTTTGGCCTGTCGGGCGACCTCCAGCGAGTCGTTGAGACCATGTGCAAGAACTTCAACGATTCCCAGAAGGATTATGAAGTTTCCTGCGTCAGCCAAGGCAACTACGACGCCGCCCTGCAGAACACCATTGCCGCCTTCCGCGCCAACAAGCAGCCGACGATCGTCCAGGTCTACGACGTTGGCACCGCGACCATGATGCTTTCGGGCGCATACTATCCGGTCAACAAGCTGATGTCCGAAAACGGCTACAAGGTCGACTGGAACAACTATTTCCCGGGTATCGCCCGCTACTACGCCACCTCGAAGGGCGAACTGCTCTCTTTCCCGTTCAACTCTTCGACCGCCCTGCTCTATTGGAACAAGGACGCCTTCGCCAAGATCGGCAAGACTGCCGCTCCAAAGACCTGGGAAGAAGCTGCCGAAGACATGAAGGCCCTGAAGGGCGCCGGCTATGATTGCCCGATGGCAATCAACATCTCCGGCAACGAAAGCTGGCAGCTGATGGAGCAGTTCTCCGCCATCCACGACCAGCCGATTGCCACGAAGAACAACGGTTATGATGGCCTCGACGCGCGTCTCACCGTCAACAAGACGAAGTTCGTCAAGTATGTGACCGACCTCAAGAGCTGGTACGACCAAGGCTTCATCAAGATCAAGTCCAAGGACCTCGGTCAGGACATGGTTCAGGCTTTCGCCGCAGGCGATTGCCAGATGATCATGACCTCGGTCGGCGACCACGGCACGGTCGGCAAGACGCAGAAGGCCGGCATGAACTGGGATGTTGCCGAGCTTCCGGTCTACGCCGGCACCGAGCGCAAGAATTCGCTCGTCGGCGGCGCTTCGCTCTGGGTTCTCTCCGGCAAGTCGGCTGACGAATACAAGGGCGCTGCCTCGTTCCTGAACTTCATCGCCAAACCCGAGACTGCCCTCTTCTGGTCGACCAACACCGGCTACATTCCGGTCACGAAGTCCGGCTTCGAATTCATGAAGTCCTCCGGCTTCTATGATAAGGCTCCCTTCAAGGGCCGCGAAGTTGCTATCGCCAGCTTGACCGCTTCCGAGCCAACCGCGATCACCCGCGGCATCCGCCTCGGCAGCTTCACGCAGATCCGCGCCGAGTTCGGCAACCAGATGCAGGCCATCTTCGCCAACAAGGTCAGCGTCCAGGAAGGCATCGACAACCTCGTCAAGAACGGCGACGCCGTGCTCGAGCGCTTCGAGGCCACCTACAAGGGCAAGCAGCTGCCGTAAACGGCAAAGCTCGCAACAGAACAGCGTCCGCCGGGGTTTCCCGGCGGACGTTCGTTATGAAAGCAAGCGTGGCATCGAGATCTCAAGCCGGTAGAGACAATGGAAAAGCGAGTAACTTTCAACAAATGGAGCGTCGGCATCCTGTTCGCGGTGCCGCAGCTGCTCCTCATCTTCACCTTTTTCTATTGGCCGGCCGGTCAGGCGGTATTCTGGTCCTTGACGCTGCAGCAACCGTGGGGCGGCGGCAATATCTGGGTCGGGCTCGACAATTTCAAATCCATTCTCGCCAGCTCCGATTACTGGAACTCGGTGACGATCAGCATCATCTTCGCTGCTATCAGCACAAGTATTTCCATGGCGGGCGGGCTGATACTTGCGGCGCTGACCGATCGGCAGCTGCGTGGCTCGAAAATTTATCGCGTCGTCCTGATCTGGCCTTACGGTATTGCTGCGCCGGCATCGGCGATGGCTTTCCGCTTTATCCTGGCACCGGAAGCGGGGCTCATGGCAGTGGTCAATCAGTGGTGGCCGGGGATCTGGGACCCGGGTCTTGACGGTAACGCCGCGATGGCCTGTGTCATCGCCGCCTTCTCGTGGAAATATATCGGGTACAGCTTCATATTCTTCCTCGCCGCTTTCCAGGCCATCCCACGCGCGCTTATCGAGGCGTCCGCCATGGACGGCTCCGGCGTGCTCCGCCGCTTCTGGGACATTCAATTCCCGCTGATCACGCCGACGATCTTCTTTTTGCTCGTCATCAACATCACGGAAAGCTTCCAGGATTCATTCGGCATTGTCGACATCATGACTTCTGGCGGCCCGCACAACTCGACCAACCTCATGGTCTACAAGATCTACTCGGACGGCTTCAAAGGCCTCGATTTTTCCGGCGCGGCCGCACAGAGCATCATCCTCATGCTGCTGATCGTCCTGCTTACCATCTTCCAGTTCCGCTTCATCGAGAAGCGCGTGCATTACCGTTGAGGCTGACATGGTCGAGCGCACCCCCATCCTTAATTTCTTCACCCATCTGATCCTGCTACTGGGATTCATCGTCGCCGTAGGTCCGCTGGCTATCGTTGCCATTGCCGCATCGCATAACATCACGGACGTCAACAAGGTGCCGATGTCGCTGATCCCCGGCTCGGATTTTTTGGTCAACATGAAGGCGGCCTGGGCGACTGCCAATCTCGGCCCCAAGCTGCTGAACAGCCTGATCTTCGCCACAGGCGTCGCGGTGGGCAAGGTGCTCATTTCGGCGATAACGGCCTTTTCGCTGGTCTATTTCCGCTATCCCGGCCGCCATTTCATTTTCTGGCTGATCTTCATAACGCTCATGCTGCCGCTCGAAGTGCGCATCGTGCCGACCTATGCAGTCGCAGCGAACGTGCTTTCGCCCTTCCAGGGAATTCTCGACTTCACCGGCATCACCTGGCTCATCGCAAAGCTTACGGGTATCGAAGTCTCGCTGAATCTCGGGCTGCTTAACTCCTCGATCGGCCTTATCCTGCCGCTGGTCGCGACGGCGACCGGCACCTTTCTTTACCGACAGTTCTTCCTGACGATACCGGACGAACTGGCCGAGGCTGCGCGCATGGACGGTGCCGGGGCATTGCGGTTCTTCGTCGATATCCTGCTGCCGCTGTCGCGCACCAATATGGCCGCCCTCGGCACCATCATGTTCCTCTGGGCCTGGAATCAGTATCTGTGGCCGTTGTTGGTAACCACCGATCCCGCCCACATAACGGCTGTACACGAACTCAAGTCACTCATCCCGAACTTTGGCGGCCTTCCGGAGTGGCACATCGCCATGGCCGGCACGCTGATCATCATGATTCCGCCGCTTGCCGTCGTCGTACTGATGCAGCGCTGGGTCGTCCGCGGCATGATCGCTACCGAGAAGTGATCGAGTTGCCTGCCGCGTCGGATTTGCCTGCGCGGGAGTGCCCTTTGGAGATCAATTCTTCTCCCTGCCGCGAACCGATCTATCTCCACGACTCATCGGATGGTTTCCATCCGATGCTTCGTCATGTCTCACGCGTCGCCGCAGATAATCACAGTCAAACGTGTTCCATCGGGATGATCGCTTGCAAACAGCCTCGCCGTCAGCGAGCCGCCTTGCCATGGATAAAAAAACCCGGAAGTCGGGAAAACTTCCGGGCGATACCTACTGAAAAGTTATGTCTGAAAATCAGCTCGCCAGCACCCTGAGCGGCGTGACGGAGGCGACGGCGTCAAGCCGCAGCCCGGTATCCTGGGCGAAGAGATGCGTATGCTGCTGCGGCAGCTCCAGCGCGACGGACTGGCCGGTCTGGCCGGTCGTATGGTCGGCGACCGCGACGGCGAAGCTCGAACCGTTGATGTCGCAATGGATGACGCGGCCGGCGCCGAGCTCTTCGACGAAATCGACCGTTGCAGGTATCGCACCGGGCGTACCGGCCGGAACGAGGCAAGCATGTTCCGGGCGAAGGCCGAGGGCGACCGGCTGGCCGGCATGGCGCTTGCCGATATTGGCGTCGATGGCAATCGGAATGCCGTCGAAGATGAATTGCTCGCCGTTGGCCGAGAAGGTGCCTTCCAGGAAATTCATGGCCGGAGAGCCGATGAAGGAGCCGACGAAGCGCGTGCGCGGCGTGTTGTAGACCTCAAGCGGCGTACCGACCTGCTCTACATTGCCCTTGTACATCACGACGAGCTTGTCGGCGAGCGTCATGGCCTCGACCTGATCGTGCGTGACGAAAACAGACGTTGCCGACAGACGCTTGTGCAGGCGGCGGATCTCGACGCGCATCTGCACACGCAGCTTGGCATCGAGGTTGGAGAGCGGCTCGTCGAAAAGGAAAACTTTCGGCTCGCGGATGATGGCGCGGCCCATGGCGACACGCTGACGCTGACCGCCGGAAAGCTCGGCCGGCTTGCGGGCAAGGAAATCCTCAAGGCCAACGATCTTGGCGGTTTCCTTGATCCGGCGGTCGCGCTCGGCGCGCGGCACACCGGCGACCTTGAGCGCATAGCCCATATTGGCGGCGACATCCATGTGCGGATAGAGCGCATAATTCTGGAAGACCATAGCGCAGCCGCGTTCGCGCGGCTCGAGCTGGTTGACCACCTTGCCGTCGATGATGATCTCACCCGAGGTGATGTCCTCAAGGCCGGCGATCATACGCAGCAGTGTGGACTTGCCGCATCCGGAGGGGCCGAGAATGACGACGAATTCGCCCGATCGGAAATTCAGATCGACGCCATGAACGACCGGATTGCGTCCATAGGCCTTGCGAACTTGTTCGATGCGGATTTCCGCCATTTTGATCTTTCCCCGCCTGTGAATTCTAGGCTCGTCAATTCCGAGCCCGTCAATCGGGTGGACTGCTAGCGAATTTGCATTACAGAACAGTGACAAGGAGCCCTTATATCACAAGCGCCATCCAGTTTCCTTCACGAGAGTTGCGTGCAGGATTTTCTTATGAAACGCGCGGTAGCGGAACCATTTTGGCGACCGGCATCGCATGCCGGTTGGCGACCCGGCAAGACGATCATCGGCCGGTCCCCTATCATGCCATCGTGCGCTCGCTGCGCGCTCATCATTGAAAGAAAATGGATAAGCGCTATTCAGCCGGATGCGCGGTTATGCGCGCCCCGACCGATTGGCGTTTCGGGCCGATTCCGAGAAAATATCTGAGCGCCCGGAAATAGAGGCCGTACGGCAGAAGCTTCAACAGCTTTGCCCGGTAAACCAGGCCTTTCGGGAAACTGATATCGAAGTTCGGCGATTTCAATCCGGCTGATATTGCGTCAGCCGCCTGCTGCGCGGACACGATATCAGGCATGTCGAACTTGTTCTTAGCCGTCAGCGGCGTATCGACGTAGCCCGGGGTGACGAGCTGGATGTGTATGCCCATACGGTCGAGTTCGAAATTCAGGCTCTCAGCCATATTGATCAGCGCGGCCTTGCTGGCCCCATAAGCCGCACCGCCGGGAAGTCCGCCATAACCGGCGACGGACGACACGAGCGCGACCTGACCGTACCCCCTCGCCCGCATGTACCGCACCGCCGGAACGAGACAATTGACGACACCGTGAAGATTGACGGCGAAACTGCGTTCGAACACTTCGTGATTGAGATCTTCGCCGCGTGCCGGCAAATAGATGCCAGCGTTCAGAACCGCCAAGGCAATGGGGCCGTGCTGATACTCAATTGCGGCAACGGTGTGCTCCATATCCTCCGTATCGGTCACGTCGCCGTCCAGCACGACGATACTGCCTGTAAGCGCGCTTGCCTCGGCTTGCAGAGCCAGAAGCTTGTCATGACTGCGCGCCGTAACGGCAACCTTGTATCCCTCTTCGGCCAGCTTCAGCGCGAGCGCGCGGCCGATACCGGAACTGGCGCCGGTGATCCAGACGACTCCGTGTTCGGGACGTGCGATGAACGGGCTCATGGCTCTTCTCCTTGGCTGGCGGCCGCCTACATCAAACGCTTGGGCTTCGGCCGTCCGTGGCATTTTAGAAATAGCGTATCATTGTGGCCGCTTTCGGCCAGCTCGGCTGCTCGATGCGGAAATCAACGTCACCGATTGGAGACTTTGTGTGGTAGCAAGCGCTTCATCGAATAAGGGCAGCCAAGTCGAATTTTGCGGCCTGAACAAACAGCGAGGAACAGAATTTCTTGCCTATGCAGCCTTGTGAAGGGAAAAGACCGTTCTTACAGTAGTTGCGAACAGAAGGCAGATTCCAATGACCGTCCATCCGTCCGTTCTAGAAGCAATCGGCAATACGCCTTTGATCAAGCTCAAGGGTGCCTCCGAGGCGACGGGCTCGACCATTCTTGGCAAGGCCGAATTTTTGAATCCCGGCCAGTCGGTCAAGGATCGCGCCGCGCTCTACATTATCCGTGACGCCGAGAAAAAAGGGCTGCTGCGGCCCGGTGGAGTCATCGTCGAGGGAACGGCCGGCAATACCGGCATCGGCCTGACGCTTGTCGCCAAGGCGCTCGGCTATCGCACCGTCATCGTCATTCCTGAGACACAGAGCCAGGAAAAGAAGGACGCGCTGAAACTGCTCGGCGCCGAACTGGTCGAAGTTCCCGCCGTGCCCTACAGGAACCCGAACAACTACGTGAAGGTCTCAGGCCGGCTTGCCGAACAGCTCGCCAGGACGGAACCGAACGGCGCGATCTGGGCGAACCAGTTCGACAATGTCGCCAATCGTCAGGCCCATATCGAGACGACTGCCAAGGAAATCTGGGCCGATACCAATGGCAAGATCGACGGCTTCATCTGCTCGGTCGGCTCCGGCGGTACGCTGGCGGGCGTTGCCATGGGCCTGCATGCCTTCAGCAAGGACATCAAGATCGGCATTGCCGATCCGGAAGGCGCTGCCCTCTATGAATTCTACAAGAACGGCGAACTGAAGTCCTCCGGCTCCTCGATCACCGAGGGCATCGGCCAGGGCCGCATCACGGCGAACCTGGAAGGCTTTACTCCCGACTTCGCCTATCAAGTCACCGATGCCGAAGCACTTCCTTACGTCTTCGATCTGGTCGAGCACGAGGGCCTTTGCCTCGGCGGCTCGACCGCTATCAATATTGCCGGCGCGGTTCGTCTCGCGAGAGATCTCGGCCCCGGACATACGATCGTGACCATCCTATGCGATTACGGCAATCGCTATCAGTCCAAGCTCTTCAATCCCGACTTCCTCAAGTCGAAAGGCTTGCCGCTGCCGGCCTATCTCGAAAAGCGGGCTGAAATCGCCGTCCCATACGAAACGACAGCGTGATCAGATGACCGTCAATGCCCTCTATCGTGACGATTTCTATCTCTCCACTGCCGAAGCAGTCGTAACCGCAATCCACGAAGACGGGGGCATAGAACTCGATCAAACCTGTTTCTATGCGACCTCGGGCGGCCAGCCGGGCGATACGGGTTTCCTGGAGCGCGGCGACGGCTCGAGGATCATCCTCGGCCAGACGAAGCACGGGCAAATCAAGGACATCATCGTCCACGTTCCGCTCGAGGGTGAGCCGCGGCCCATCGTCGGCGAAAAGCTGGTGCTGCACATCGACTGGGCGCGCCGCTACAAGCTGATGCGCATGCATACGGCCTGCCATCTGCTCTCGGTCGTGTGCCCCTACCCGATCACGGGGGCTGCGGTCGGCGAGGAAGAAAGCCGCGTCGATTTCGATATGAGCGAAACGATCGATAAGGACGAAGTGACGGCCAAAATGATGGCGCTCGTCAACGAGAACCATCCCGTTTTCGTCCGCTGGATCACGGATGAGGAACTGATCGCCAATCCGGGCATCGTCAAATCCAAGAATGTGCGTCCGCCGATAGGCCTCGGCCGCGTGAGCCTCGTCTGCATCGGCGAGGATTCGGCCGTCGACAGCCAGCCCTGCGGCGGTACGCATGTGTCGGAGACGCAGGAGGTCGGAGCGATCCACATCGCCAAGATAGAAAAGAAGGGCAAGGAAAACCGCCGCTTCCGCATTCGGTTCGGCACGCCGACCGACGAGAATTGACCGGGCAAGGCCTGGATCCCGATACCAAGACCAAGAAATCCTATCATAAGGCAGGGAGAGATCATCATGGCAGCGGACAAGAGCCGTTTCGTCGTATCCGCCGACTGGCTGCAAGGCGAGCTGGGAGCCAAGGATCTGCGCATCCTCGACGCATCCTTCTATCTGCCGGCACAGAAGCGCAATGCCGACGCGGAATATGCCAGCGGCCACATTCCGGGCGCGATCCGTTTCGATCAGGACAAGATATCGGATCACTCGACCAACCTGCCGCATATGGTCCCCTCGCCCGAGTTCTTCGCCGCGGAAGTCGGCAAGCTCGGCATCAGCGAGAACGATCGTATCGTCGTCTACGATGGCCCCGGCGTGTTCGCCTCGCCGCGTGTCTGGTGGCTGTTCCACATCGTCATGGGGGCGCCGAATGTTTTCGTCCTCGACGGCGGCCTTGACGGCTGGAAGGCCGAAGGGCGGCCGCTGGAGACGGCGCTGCCTGACTTTATGCCCGCGACTTTCAAGCCTCGGTTCAACGGCAACCGTATCGTTTCACTCGAAGAAATGCGCGGGATCGTCGACAGCCGCTCGCTGCAGATCGCCGATGCTCGCAGCGGCGGGCGCTTTGCGGCAACGGAGCCGGAGCCGCGCGAAGGCATGCGCTCGGGCCATATGCCGGGCGCGAGAAGCCTGCCATCCGGCGTGTTCGCCACGAACGGCAAGTTCAAGTCCCTGCCAGAACTGCGAGAAACGATCGAAAAGGCCGGCATAGATCTTGAAAAGCCTGTAGTTACGACCTGCGGATCCGGCATTACCGCCGCCATCATCACGCTGGCGCTCGAATCCCTCGGCCATGGCAATAATAAACTCTACGACGGCTCCTGGTCGGAATGGGGCAGCCGGACGGATACCCCCATCGTCACTGGTCAAGATTGAGCGCCCCGGCCGTGAAAACGCCCTCCTCCATCAAAGTTCACATCACGCGACTGGAAATGACCGCCCCACCCAAGGCAAGCCTGCCCGTGCCGGTCAATATCCAGACGGCGATCATGCGTACGCCTGATATTCCGCTGCCCTTCTATCGCTATCTCTACCGGCAGGTCGGCGCGCGCTGGCACTGGGTCGATCGTATTCGCCTCTCCGACGAAGATTTGGCAGCGACGCTTCACGACCAGCGCAACAATATCAGCGTGCTCTACGTCAACGGGGCGCCTGCCGGCTTCTTCGAATATTTCCGGCAGGATGAAGAGTCGATCGAACTCAGCCATTTCGGCCTCATCGAGCACGCACTCGGTCTTGGCATTGGCAAATGGTTCCTGCTGCAGGCGCTCTACGCGATCTGGACGCTGAACCCGCAGCGGATCGTGACGACGACGAACAATCTCGACCATCCGCGGGCGCTGCAGCTCTACCAGATGTTCGGCTTCTCGCCGATCTCGACTGGAGAAGGCATCGTCCGGCCGCTCAGCGACAAGGAACTGCTGGAGCTGGCCAAGAAGGGCTAGATTTTGCAGCAGCAGGAATCGGGTGGTTTCGCATGTCATTTCGGCGCATCACATGGCAAATCTCGAAAGGAGCTTTGCCATGCCGTCCATCGCTTTTGCCGCCATGCCCACATCCGACGCCCAACTTCTCTGGAGCGGCGGCGCCGATGCTTATGGTCACCAGCCGGAGACCATGATTTCCGATGGTCCGGGCCATCCCTGCCGCCACTGCCTGCGCAATATCGATGCCGGCGAGGAGCTGCTCGTCTTCGCCTATCGTCCCTTCCCCGAATTGCAGCCCTATGCGGAGACAGGCCCGATATTCCTGCACAAGACGCCATGCAGGCGCTACGAAGCGGAAGAAATCCTGCCGCCCGTGCTGACGACCGGCCGGGATTTCATTGTGCGCGGCTATGGGAAGAACGATCGCATCGTCTACGGAACCGGCGCCGTGACGCCGGCGGACGATATCGCAGTCTATGCGGCTTCGCTGCTCGAACGTCCCGATATCGCCTATGTCCACGTCCGTTCGGCGCGCAATAACTGCTATCAATGCCGGATCGACAAAACAGGAGCACCGGCATACGCGGATGCCGGTGCTTCCATCTGAGGCGCGCGTGATGGGCTTTACGCGACGTTCAGAATGCTTTCCGGCGCAACGGCCTCATAGCCGAGAGCTTCGGCCACCGGACGGCTGGTGATGCGGCCCTTGTGGACATTGAGACCGTTGCGGAGGTGCTTGTCTTCCGCGATGGCGCGCAGGCCGCGATCGGCCAAAGCGAGTCCATGATAGATCGTGGCATTGTTAAGTGCATGCGCCGAGGTGACCGGAACGGCGCCGGGCATATTGGCGACGCAGTAATGCACGACGCCTTCCACGACATAGGTCGGATCGGAATGCGTCGTCGCATGCGAGGTCTCAAAACAGCCGCCCTGGTCGATGGCGACATCGACGATGACCGAGCCCTTTTTCATGCCGGACAGCATTTCGCGCGTCACCAGCTTCGGCGCGGCAGCACCGGGGATCAGAACCGCACCGATGACGAGATCGGCGGAAAAGACTTCTTCTTCCAGCGCCTGAATGCTGGAATAGCGCGTATGAACGCGGCCGTTGAAGATGTCGTCGAGCTGGCGCAGGCGTGGCAGCGAGCGATCGAGGATGCTGATGTCGGCGCCGAGCCCGGCTGCCATCTTGGCCGCATGCAGGCCGACGACACCGCCGCCGATGATCGCCACCTTGGCCGGCAGCACACCAGGCACGCCGCCGAGCAGGATACCGAGGCCGCCATTGGCTTTCTGGAGAGCGGTCGCACCCGCCTGGATCGAGAGGCGGCCGGCGACTTCGGACATCGGCGCTAGCAGCGGCAGGCCGCCGCGCTCGTCGGTCACGGTTTCGTAGGCGATGGCGGTTACGCCGGATGCCAGCAGACCCTTAGCCTGTTCCGGATCGGGCGCGAGATGCAGATAGGTATAGAGAAGCTGGCCTTCACGAAGCTGCGCCCATTCCGAAGGCTGCGGCTCCTTGACCTTCACGATCATATCGCATTTCTCGAAAATATCCTTGGCGCTTGCAGCGATCTTGGCGCCGGCAGCCACGTAGGCGTGATCGTCGGCACCAATACCGGCGCCGGCCTTCGTCTCGACCCAAACCTCATGACCATGGGCGATATATTCACGAACGGACGCCGGCGTTAGGCCGACGCGATATTCATGATTCTTGATTTCCTTGGGGCAACCAACTCGCATTTTACTCCTCCTCGAACGCTTGTGCGTCTTCCTTTTCTCCGAAGGAAATCAGATCACCACAGCCCCGCAATGTCCTTGCAAAGACAATTTGCGTTGCGGTCATTTTTCGTGATTTATTGCGCGTAGAAGAGTTTTTTCGAAAGATCTTCGAATGTCTCACCTCGACGCCATAGATCATTCGATTCTGCGGATGCTGCAGCAGAACGCGCGGATCACCAATGCAGAACTGGCCGAAAAGGTCGGGCTCTCGCCTTCGGCCTGCTCACGCAGGCTCGATATCCTCGAAAAGAACGGCGTCATCGACGGCTATCATGCGCATCTCTCGCATAAGGCGCTGGATTACAAGATGATCGCCTTCGTGCACATCTCGCTCTCCGGCCAGTTTGCCAAGACGCTGTCGGAATTCGAAACAGCGGTGAAGCGTTGTCCGAACGTGCTGGCCTGCTATCTGATGTCCGGGGAGTACGACTACATCTTGCGCATCGCCGCACGGGACCTTGAAGATTACGAGCGCATCCACCGCGACTGGCTCTCGGCGCTGCCGCATGTCGTGAAGATCAATTCCAGCTTCGCGCTTCGGGAAATCATCGAGCGGCCGAATGTCGGCCTTTGATCTTCGTCAGCGCAGATCGAGCAGCAATGCTCGGTGATCCGAGACTTCTGGCTCGGCGATGGGATCGAAAGCGATCACCTCGACATTGGGCGTCACCAGCATGTAGTCGGCAAAGCGGGGCTGCTTGCGGTAATGAGAAGTACGCGTGTCGTCATGTCCCCCTGAAGTGACGAGATCGACAAGTCCTAGGCCGCCGAGGATTTTGAAGGTCTCGCTGTCAGGCAGCACGTTGAAATCGCCGCAGACGACAAGCCGGTCGCCGTCCTTTTTCACTTGTCGAATAAGATCGACCAGTGCATTTGCCTGCTGACGGCGTGCGGGCGTGTCGCCCTTGCCTTCCAGATCACGCAGGCCATGCATGTGGGCAATGGTGATGGGATAGCCGCGCTCATAATCGAAAAGGCGGATGCAATGGGCATTGCGCGAACGCGGATGCGGCCCATAGCCGCCTGCGGAGAATTCGCCATGGACGAAGCCGGCCGCCTGCCCAATGATCGGATGGGTCCTGCGGACGAAGGTCGCCAACCCGAATTCAGAATCGAACCGCCGATCCCCATCGAAAAGGTCGCCTCGGGCTACGGGGAGGAAGAATGCATCGTGAGCCGGCAAAGCAGCCGTCAGCTCCTCGAAGAGATTGGCGCGCTGCAGAAGCTCGACGCCATGATCGCGATAAACCAGCCATGCCGCTTCCGTCTCCTTCGTGCGAACCACCTCCTGCAAGCACAGAACATCCGCGTCGACATCGACGAGATAGGGCATCAGCGGCCCATGCAGCCGACCACCCCATGCATTCAAGGAAACGATGCGCAACGTTTGCTCCTTTTCGTTCTTCAGGAATGCCGGCGGCCAAGAACAGAGTGCTGCATGGCGCGACAATCGCAAAGCCTGCCTTAGGTCTTCCTGCCGGCCAGCCGCTTCCCGTGCCGATTCGGAACGAGCGACTGCAATTTTAACGGTTACGCTAAGCATCCCTCAATGCGGGCCTGCTATCCAAAAGCCGAAAAAGTTGCACGAGCCGGGAAAATATCATGCAGTCCTCTTCAAGACGTCATGTTGACAACCTGAAAATCAAGGCGCGAGGTTCACCGCGCCACCATGCCCGGTTGACGGGCCAGGTGCGATATTTCACCAGGCTCGTTGCAGGCCGCGTGGTCAATATTTCCGCCAGCGGCATCGCTCTCGATCTTCAAGCGCCGCTCTATGCGGCTGCGGGCAGCAAGGTTCGCGTCGAATGTGACGATATCGGCTTGCTGGATGGTTTCGTGCGCTGGGCTCACAATGGCCGCATCGGCATAGAGTTCGATCGCTCGTCCAATGCCTCGGCGAAAGTCGTATCCTATTTCCGCTTTTTTCACAAAGACATAAAGCCGGTTCTCAAACGATGACGGCATGCCGGCGCCGGCCGGCTGCGATCCACAATAAGCCTGTCACATTACTGGTGCACACCTTCAAAAATCGTCCTAATCTCGCTCGCCCGAGAGATGATCGACGGACCATGGATTTATCGTTGAAGGAGTATTTCATGTCTTCCATTCTGGATTTGCCCAGCATGTCGCGCCGTTCCCTGCTGCAAGGCCTCAGCGCCACTGCGGCGCTGATCGTGCTGCATCCTTTCGCCGCCCGCGCCGCCGGCAATCAGGCGCATTTGCGTCTCATGGAAACGACCGACATTCACGTCAACGTCTTCCCCTATGACTACTACGCCGACAAGCCGAACGACACGATGGGCCTGACGCGCACGGCGACGATCATCGACAATATCCGTGCCGAAGCCACCAACTCGCTCCTCATCGACAATGGCGACGTACTGCAGGGCAACCCGATGGGCGATTACATGGCCTATCAGCACGGCATGAAGGACGGCGATGTCCACCCGGTCATCAAGGCGATGAACACGCTCGGCTACTCCGTGGGAACGCTCGGCAACCATGAGTTCAACTATGGTCTCGACTTCATGTTCAAGGTATTGGCCGGCGCGAACTTCCCGTTCGTGTGCGCCAACCTGACCAAGGGCCAGCTGGCCTCGGATCCGACGAAGGACGACCTGTTCTTCAAGCCCTATCTGATCCTTGAAAAGAAGATCAAGGACGGCGCCGGCAATGAAAGCCCGATCAAGATCGGCTTCATCGGCTTCGTGCCGCCGCAGATCATGCTCTGGGACATCAAGAATCTGGAGGGCAAGGCGCAGACGCGCGATATCGTCGAGGCGGCCAAGGCCTGGGTTCCGGTGATGAAGGCCGAAGGCGCCGATATTATCATCGCCCTCTCGCATTCCGGCATCGACGGCAGCGGTCCAAGCGACAAGATGGAAAACGCCTCGCTCTACGTCGCCGCGGTCGATGGCATCGACGCCGTCTTCACCGGCCACCAGCATCTCGTCTTCCCCGGCCCGAAGAGCTGGGACGGCATCAAGGATGCCGATCCGGTCAAGGGCACGCTGCATGGCAAGCCCACCGTCATGGCCGGCTTCTGGGGTTCGCATCTCGGCCTCATCGACTTGCTGCTCGAAAAGGACGGCAAGAGCTGGAAGATCGTCGATTTCACGTCCGAAGCGCGCCCGATCTACCACCGCGACGACAAGAAGAAGGTCGTCGCCGATGTCGCCGACAAGAAGGAAGTGGTCGAAGCTGCCAAGGCCGAGCACGAGGCAACGCTGACCTATGTCCGAACGCCCGTCGGCAAGACCTCCGCGCCGCTCTATTCCTATTTCGCACTGGTCGCCGACGATCCCTCTGTCCAGATCGTCAGCCAGGCGCAGATCTGGTACATCAAGGACATGCTGAAGGAGACGCAGTACAAGGACCTGCCGGTTCTTTCGGCAGCGGCACCTTTCAAGTGCGGCGGCCGCAACGGCGCCGACTACTATACCGACGTTCCCGCCGGCAACATCGCCATCAAGAACGTCGCCGATCTCTACCTCTATCCGAATACGGTGCAGGCCGTCGTCATCAACGGCGCTCAGGTCAAGAACTGGCTGGAAATGTCGGCCGCGATGTTCAACCAGGTGCAGCCGGGCGCCAAGGATGCGGATCTCGTCAACAGCAGCTTCCCGTCCTACAACTTCGATGTCATCGATGGCGTCACCTACCAGATCGACCTCTCGCAGCCGCGCCGCTTCGGCGATGACGGCAAGATTCTGAATGCCGATGCAAACCGCATCCAGAACCTGCAGTTCAACGGCAAGCCCATCGATCCCGCGCAAAAGTTCCTGGTCGTCACCAACAACTACCGGGCAGGTGGCGGCGGCAACTTCCCCGAAATCGCGGCGGACAAGGTCGTCTATCAGGCACCGGACACCAACCGCGACGTGATCGTGCGCTACGTGCACGATCAGGGCACGATCAATCCGACCGCTGACGGCAACTGGACGTTCAAGCCGCTGCCGGGCACGACGGCACGGTTCCAGAGCTCGCCGAAGGCCAAGGATTTCCTCGATCAGGTCAAGGGCGTGAAGATCGAAGATGCCGGCGACGGTGCCGACGGCTTCCGAAACTACCGGCTGGTTCTGTAATCATTGACGGTTGTTTCTGCTTCCCGCAAGGGAAGCCAGTTACGTATGAAATGAGATCGTTGCCGTGTAACCCCTTCTCCCCAGCGGGGAGAAGGAATTCACGACACTAAAAGTCTTATAAGCAATTGCCTATGGTAACGAGGAGAGGACTTTTTCACTCCGCCGCCAGGCGCTTGTCACCTGGATGGAACATCTCGACAGCGGACTTGAAGTCTTCTTGATTCGGGCATCGTGACAGGCGGTCGCGGAAAGCTTCGATCAGCCACGCAGCCGCAGGGCCGGGAGGGTTATCCACCTTGCGGATGGCATAGAGCGGATATTCGCTCTGGTCATAGGCATCGAGAGTCAATGGCACCAGCCTGCCCTTTTGCAGATCCTCCATGATAAACGAGGCCGGCAGGCCGCCCCAGCCAAGACCACCACGGATCAACTGATGCTTGGTGGCGATATCGCTGAGATGCCAGATCTTGTAGGACAGAACGTTGAAATCCTTGCCATTCGTGAGGTTTGACGCATCGGTGACGACCAACTGCACTTCTTCGCGCACGTCGGCAAGCGTCAGCGGTCGCCCCAGCAAAGCGAGCGGATGCGTGGGGGCTGCAACCGGCATCATGAAGGAATGTCCGATGCGCTCGATGACCAAGGCATCGTCCTGTTTCACCACCGAGCCGCCGATACCGATCGTCGACTTGCCGCTCGTGACAAGCTCCAGCATCGAGCCGAGTTCGCCGGTGTCGAGCCGCAGGGAAACGTAAGGAAAACGATCGCGGAATTCGCGCAGCACGTCGACAGTGGCGTGAACCGGCACCATGACACTAATAGCGACAGCCACCTCCGCTTCGAGCCCCGTCTTCAAACCCTTCACCCTGGCGCGCATCACCTGGAGATCGGAAAGAATACGCCGCGCATCCTCCAGCATCACCCTGCCCTCATCCGTCAGCTTCGGCTGGCGCGAGCCGGATCGCTCGAACAGCGGCATTTCGAGCTGAGCCTCCAGGTTGGCGATCGTATAGCTGATGACCGACTGTGCGCGGTTGAGCGTACGCGAAGCGGCCGAAAAACTGCCTGCTTCCGCAACGGTCAGAAAAACCTGCAATTGGTCGAGGGTGGGATTGGGGAGCATCTGCCATCCATTCTATCGATAATTCCAATCCATATTATCACAGTTTTTCTCGATAGCACTGACGACTTATTTATTGAGGCGAACGTGATCGGACTCTCCCAGCCGATTTTCGCAAACCATTGAAAAGGAAAACGGATATGTCCTCCATTCTGCTTCTGACCTCCAGCCCGCGCCCAGACTCGCTCTCCACCAAGATCGCCACCGAACTGGCTGAGAAGATCAAGGCCAATAACCCGGGCAAGACGCTCGTCAAGCGCGACCTCGCTGCCGACAATCTGCCGCACATCGACGGCCCCTTCACGGCCGCCATCCGCACACCGGCCGATGCCCGCACGCCCGAGCAGCAGGAACTGATCAAGGTTTCCGATGCACTGGTTGACGAGCTGCTCGCAGCCGACACACTGGTCATCGGCACCGGCCTCATCAACTTCAACATCTATTCCTCGCTGAAGACCTGGATCGACAACATCACGCGCGCCGGCCGCACCTTCACCTATACCGAGACCGGCCCGAAGGGCCTCGTCGCCGGCAAGAAGGCCTACATCGTGCTCGCTTCCGGCGGCGTCTACTCCGAAGGCCCGGCTGCACCGCTGAACCATGCCGTTCCTTACCTGAAGTCGATTCTCGGCTTCATCGGCATCACCGATGTCGAGACCGTTTACATCGAAGGCGTGGCCTTCGGTCCGGAAGCTGCTGAAAAGGCTATCGGCGCCGCTCAGGCTCGCGCCTCCGAGCTGGCTCTGGCCGCTTAATCGACTGTATTCTTCCGATGATGGCAAGCGGCCGGCTCCAACCGGCCGCTTTGCTATTTCACCTGCGGCAATTCTTTCACGAACTGCTTCACCGTCTCCAGAATTTCGCTCGAAAGAGCCTCGTCATTTGCCACGCGCGCAAGACCCAGCGCCCCGGTCATGAGGCACGAGGCGATAATCGCCTTGCCTCTGGCGTCAGCAGTTTCCGGCTCCGGCATGCGCGCCGTCATCGCATCGAAATTTCTTTGCAGGCCCACGGTCGCGACGGCACGGACCGCATCGCTGCTGCGCGCCATGTCCGCCGTCAGCGCCGCATAGGCACAGCCCTCGCCGCAATGATCCCGATGTCGCTCGCTGAGATAAGTATCGACATACTCGTCGAGCGAGATGCTCGTCGGATCGATCCCCTGTTCCTCCTGCTGCCGTCGCCATGACCCGATAGCCGTCGCAACGGCTTCGGCCACGAGTTCGTCACGAGAGGCAAAGTGCTTGTAGAAGCCACCGACAGTCAGCCCCGCCTCTTTCATCAGTTCGGCGACGCCGATCCCTTCCAATCCCTCCTCACGCAGACGCTTGGCAGCGAGCGTCACGATGCGCTCATGCGTCTTCTGCTTTTCCAATTGTGAGCGGCCCATCGAAAATCCTTTCGTGCCCGGCTTGACAAAATGGATTACGATCATAATCCTTATAGATAGCGATCATAATCCAGATCGTGACAAAAGCCAACAGGAGCTACGAATATGCGTCTCAAGAACAAGGTTGCCGTCATCACCGGCGGAAACAGCGGTATCGGCCTTGCCACCGCCCGACTCTTCCTCGCCGAAGGCGCCAAGGTGGCCATAACCGGCCGCAACGCCAAGACACTGGCCGCGGCAGCCGAGCAACTCGGCGGAGACGTGCTGGCATTGCAGGCTGACGCCACCGATATTCCGGCGACGGAGAGGGCCTTTGCCGAGGCTGCGGAGAAGCTTGGGAAATTCGATGTGGTCTTTGCCAATGCCGGCATTGCCGGGGACACTCCGCTGGGCAAGACCACGCTTGAGCAATTTGAAACCATCGTTCGCATCAATTTCACCGGCGTCTTCTTCACCGTGCAGGCCGCCCTGCCGTATCTGAATGATGGCGGCTCCGTCATCCTGAACGGCTCGGTACATGCCGTTCTCGGCATTCCCGGCGCTTCGGCCTATGCCGGCACGAAGGGCGCGGTTCGTGCCATGACCCGCAATCTCGCGTCAGACCTCGCGCCCCGCGGCATCCGCGTCAACCAGGTCACACCGGGCGCCACCAAGACGCCGATCTGGGAACCGCGCGCTGCTACGCCGGAAGCTTTGGACGCGCTGCAAGCCCGTTTCGGCAGCCTTAGCCCACTCGGCCGCATGAGCGAAGCAGACGAAATCGCCAAGGCCGCGCTCTATTTCGCCTCCGACGATTCCGCCAACGTCACCGCCATCGAAATCACCGTCGACGGCGGCGCCATCAATGCTCCATCAGGTGCGAAGCTGTTCCGCACGGCTTGAGCCCTGCGAACTATCAGCCATCAATTATCAGTGAGTGTTATGGGCCGCCAAAGCAGATGCAGGAGGCGGCCCTTGCATTTGATGCATGTCAAAGGAATTTGGCTTTTCAGACCTGGCGGACCTTTTCGCCGTCACCAAACAGCCCTGCGCCGTTCTGGTCGATGATCTGCTGGCCCTTGCGGAAGGCCGATTCCACCGCATCGTCCGACGAGGTGAAGACATCGGCGCGGATGAAATTGCGCACCAGGATCTCGCCGTTCACATCCTTCTCGATCCGGCCCATGAGGCGGAACTGATTGCCCTCGCGCTGCGGCGTCGCATAGATCGTGCAGCCGGCATGCACCTGGGGTTCGACGCTGACCGTCGAGCCGCCAGACTTTTCAGTGCCCGCCTGCGATGCGCCGCCGGTGAAAATCGAAAGGATATTTGAAAAGAACGAAGCCATGGATCGCCTTTAGCATGAAGGCTGCAAGGTCGCAAAGTCAAATGATCAGGTTTGCCAGGATCTCGTTTTCGGTGATGTCCTCATAGCCCATGCCGGAACTTTCAAAATTGGCGATAAGCTGCTTGAAATTATCGGGATTCTTCGTCTCGATGCCGATGAGGATTGAGCCGAAATTGCGGGCGCTCTTCTTCAGATATTCGAAGCGGGCGATATCGTCCTCCGGTCCGAGCATGTTGAGGAAATCGCGAAGCGCGCCGGGGCGCTGCGCCAGACGCAGGATGAAGTATTTCTTCAAGCCCGCATAGCGCATGGCGCGCTCCTTGACGTCGGGTAGCCGCTCGAAGTCGAAATTGCCGCCGGAGACGACGGCGACGATGGTCTTGCCGCGGATGCTGTCGCGATCGAGCTTTTCCAGCGCCGTGATCGCCAGAGCACCGGCCGGCTCCAACACGACACCCTCGACATTCAGCATATCGGTGATGGTGACGCAGATGGCGTTTTCCTCGATGAGCTTGACCTGATCGGCCGCAAAGTTCTTCAAGGCGGCGAAGTTCAGCTCGCCGACGCGGCCGACGGCAGCGCCATCGACGAAATTATCGACCTTGGCGAGCGTGATAACCTTCCCCGCCTCGATACTGCGACGCAGGCTCGGCGCTCCGGCAGGCTCGGCAAAGATGAAAGCGTCGCGGGAAAGCGTGTCGGCAAAATAGCCGGTGATGCCGGCTGCAAGGCCGCCGCCGCCGACGGGAAGAAGAACATGGTCGGGGATGATGCCCTCAGGAAGCTGCTCGGCGATTTCGGCGGCGACCGTCGCCTGCCCCTCGATGATATCGGCATGATCGAAAGGCGGCACCATGACGCCATCGATCGTCTCGACATACTCGCGCGCGGCCTGATAGCACTGGTCGAAGAAATCACCGAAAAGCTTGATGGTGATGAACTCGCCGCCGAAGATGCGGGTCTTGTCGATCTTCTGCTGCGGCGTCGTCACGGGCATATAAACCACGCCCGGCACGCCGAAATGCCGGCAGACGAAGGCAAAACCCTGGGCATGATTGCCGGCCGAGGCGCAGACGAAGGTCTTTCCCGTGCCGCCCTCGGCAATCACCTTGCGGAAGAAATTGAAGGCACCGCGGATCTTGTAGGAACGGACCGGCGTCAGATCCTCACGCTTCAGCCAGATATCGGCGCCATAGCGGGCGGAAAGATGCTCGTTCAGCTGCAGCGGCGTTGCGGGAAAGAGACCACGCATGGCCTCGGTGGCTTCGAGAACAGTCTGTTTGTCCACGGCTTGTCCGTCCTTCTTCAATCAGTTTCCGCTATGACACAGGAAACATGAGCAAAGAAAGCCTGTTTAGCGCGCTTTCGGACCTGCGATAGCGATATTCGCCTCGCCCAACGGGTCATTAACCATTTATGCCCCTGACCGTTGAAACCCCTAAATCTGCGAGTTGACAGCCAAGCTTCCCCTGCGTCCAATATGACACAGCCATCATGATGATGGTTAGAGGCCCGCCCTGACACCGATCCGTCGGCTCCGGCGGGCTTCGCCTGGGTCAGTCAGGCTGCACCACAGAGATCAAACCCTACCCGCAAAACATTTCCTTGACTGAATCGCTCAAGTGCTTGATGGGGAAAGGCACGCGGACGTGGCGAAACTGGTAGACGCAAGGGACTTAAAATCCCTCGGCCTTTGGCTGTACGGGTTCGACCCCCGTCGTCCGCACCAAAAACCAAATTTCAACGGGTCTGATGAAAAAGGCGCAGCTTTCGCCACGCCTCTCTCCACTAATGGGCAAAAATTGAATTAAGCGGTAAGCTTGGCAGCGATCTTGGCGACATGGGCGCCCTGGTACTTTGCGGCTTCCAGCTCGATTTCGGAGGGCTGGCGGGAGCCGTCGCCGTTGGTGATGGTCGATGCGCCGTAGGGCGAGCCGCCCTTGACTTCTTCCGTGCCCATCTGACCCTGGAATGCATAGGGAAGGCCGACGACAGCCATACCCTGGTGCAGGAAAGTCGGGATGAAGCCGAGGATGGTCGATTCCTGGCCGCCGTGCTGGGTTGCGGACGAGGTGAAGACCGAGCCGACCTTGCCGACGAGCTTGCCGCTGAACCAGAGGCCGCCGGTCTGATCCCAAAAATTGCGCATCTGCGAGGCGACCGTGCCGAAGCGGGTGCCGGCGCCGACGATGATGGCGTCATATTCGGCCAGTTCGTCCGGCGTCGCGATCGGGGCTGCCTGATCGAGCTTGAAGTGGGAAGCCTTGGCGACGTCTTCCGGAACGAGTTCCGGCACGCGCTTGACGGTGACGTCAGCACCTGCGGATTTTGCGCCTTCCGCAACGGCATAGGCCATCTTCTCGATGTGACCGTAAGCGGAATAATAGAGAACCAGAACCTTCGCCATGACCGTCTCCTGTTTGCTGGACGCGTTAAGTGTCGGGCAATGTTGTATCAGCGATGCGACGGGAACGCAGCCCCCGGCCTCAGAACGCACTGTTCATCCTGCATAGACGGAACTTCGTTTGCAACGTGCGCAATGACCTTGACGGCGCGAAAACGAACGTTTGCATTCGCCGCAAACAGCGTTACCTATTTCGGACCTTTGCGAACGCGCCGATGCGCATTTTCCTGGATGTCTTCATGTCAAACGAAACCATTGTCACAGCCGCCATGCTCGCCATCGGCGACGAATTGCTCTCCGGCCGGACCAAGGACAAGAATATCGGCCATCTCGCGGATGTGCTGCTGCTGGCCGGCATCGACCTGAAGGAAGTCCGCATCGTGGCCGACGACGAGGACGCCATCGTATCCGCGCTGAACGCCCTGCGCAGCCAATACGATTATGTCTTCACGTCAGGCGGCATCGGCCCGACCCATGACGACATCACCGCCGATGCCATCGCCAAGGCTTTCGGCGTGCCCTGCGAGCACGATGCCGAAGCGATGCGCATCATGGGCGAGATGTATGCCCGGCGCGAGATGGAGTTCACCGAGGCACGCCAGCGGATGGCGCGCATGCCCGTCGGGTCGAAGCATATCGCCAATCCGGTCTCGACGGCGCCGGGCTTCAATATCGGCAACGTCTATGTCATGGCCGGCGTACCGCAGGTTTTCCAGGCGATGCTCGACAATGTCATCCCGACGCTCAAAACCGGCGTGCGCATGCTTTCGACGGCGATTTCCTGCCCCTACGGCGAAGGCGAGATCGGCACGCCGCTCGGCCTCATCCAGAAGGCGCATCCAGAGACCAGCATCGGCTCCTACCCCCGTTATGTCGGCCAATTCTTCTCGACCGAAATCGTCGTCAGGGGCCGCTCTGCCGAAATGGTTGAAAATGCAGCAGTGGAAGTGCGCGCCATGATCGAAACCATCCGGCAGTCGAAAGCCAAGGAAAATCAGTCGGCTGGAGCCTGATATTCAACGAAGGCGTGCACTTTGGAGGGAACCCTGAGGCCATTTCGCACATTATTTTATTGCGGAACGCTGATATCATGATCCGATCCAAACCCTTCCGCATGGGAGATCTCTTCATGGCCTACAAAACGATAGTGACCGTACTTGATAACCCCGACAATACGCGCGTCGCCGCCGAGTTTTCGGCGGCGCTCGCCAAGGAGCATGGCGCCTATGTCGTCGGTCTCCATGCGGAAATCGTCTCGACTGTGCCGCTCGTGGCGCCGATGGAAATTCCGGATCCCGTCGCCGTCCAGGCGCTTCAGGATGTGGCTCATAATCAGGCGGTCGAGATCGAGCGGGTGTTCCGTTCCAAGATGGAGCGCGCCGGCCTCGCCTATGAATGGCACAGCTTCGCCAGCACGGTCGGCTACGGCACCGAACCGCTGATCGAGAGCGCGCGCAGCGCCGATCTGCTCGTCGCCGTGCAGCCGGACCTGTCCAAATATGCCGATACGCAGGTCGATGTCGAAACCTTTCTGTTCGACAGCGGCCGGCCGGTTCTGCTGATCCCCTACATTCTGAAGGAACCCAAGCCCATTCGCCGCGTGCTGATCGCCTGGAACGGTTCCAAGGAAGTGGCGCGTGCCACCTTCGACGCCCTGCCCTTCCTCAAGGCTGCCGATTCCGTCGAGATCCTCTCGGTCAGCACGTCGGAGAAGGATCCGCATCCCTCCAAGGAAACCGGTGTCCAGATCGCAGCCGCGCTGACGCGCCACGGCGTTCATGCCAGGTTCGAGACGGCCGCCTGCGCCAACAAGTCGACGCCGTCGCAGGTCATCGAAAACCGGCTTGCGGACGACAGCATCGATCTCTTGGTCATGGGCGCATATACGCATTCCTGGTTATGGCAGATGATCTTCGGCGGCACGACGCGCACCCTGCTGCAATCGATGACCGCGATGACGCTTCTGGCACGCTGAGCGGCTGAAAATTCGAATCCTATGTCGACCGGTGCAAATGTGCATTGGTTGCGCTCCTCGCAGCTATTGCCTTTTGCCCGCAAATCCAGCAGAAAGCAGCGACCGATGACAGAATTCCCGCCAGGGAACCATTCGCGCGGTCGAAGGAGCATGATCCCGAAAGGCATATCGCTTTTCCCCGGATGAGATCATGTTCACGCGGATATCAAGCGAATTGCGTTCCGGATCTGGATCATGGTCCGCGTCCGTTGCGGGGTCTGCTCAGAGTCGCCGGCGCTGCCGGTGTGTCATTATTCCATGCCCCGGAGCTTCCGCCATGTCCCTGCCCGATAAAGCCTTTCCCGTATCCTGGGATCAGTTCCATCGCGATGCCCGCGCGCTTGCCTGGCGGCTTGCCGGCCTCAACCGCGATTTCAAGGCGATCGTCTGCATCACCCGCGGCGGCCTCGTGCCGGCCGCCATCATCTCGCGCGAGCTCAATATCCGCCTGATCGAAACGGTCTGCGTCGCTTCCTATCACGACTATTCCAGCCAGGGCGAAATGAACCTGCTCAAGGGCATTGCACCGGAACTGTCGGTCAACGGCGGCGAAGGCGTGCTCGTCATCGACGATCTCACCGATACCGGCAAGACGGCCCTCGAAGTCCGCGCCATGCTGCCGAAGGCGCATTTCGCCTGCGTCTACGCCAAGCCGACGGGCGTTCCCACAATCGACACCTTCATCACCGAGGTCAGCCAGGATACCTGGATCTACTTCCCCTGGGACATGGGTTTCACCTATCAGGAACCGATCGCCAAGGGTCATCGCGGCTGATCTGCATCTGCCGGCAGCGCGAATCAGTCACGATCCGAGCGCGGTGGCGAAATCTGATTCGGATAACGGTAATAGAGGTGGGCGCTGCGGCGCCCACTAGATTTAGTGGGCATGCGTTGGCGAGAATACGCGGGATTCAAGGGTTTCCACGCGAATCATGATGCGCTACGGCATGATTTAGCCGCCCTGCCAATGGTGCTGCGGCCACGGTCACAATTTTGTCGCTTTTGATTTCTGCGTTGATGACATTTGCCTCGTCAATGGTGGCACGAAGGGCGAGCATCGCTCCCCAAGCTCTTGATTCTTCTACCCTACTGGCGTTTCCCCAGTTTCCACAGGCAAGCCCACAAGATATTGTGGTTAGCAATCCGTTACAAACCACCCCTTGACGGAATCGGGTCTTTCAAAGTTAATGGATGACGTTGCGGCGGCGACTGGACCAGGCGGGGTTACGAGGGCTGGTTCTCATTTCGAAATCGGATTTGGATTCAAGGCGTTTCACCCTAGCCGGTGACCGCCGAGAGGTTTTTTGTGCCGATATCGATGCTGCCAAAAAATCGATGCGGGGACTGGCGGCAATAAGCTGTTAATACTATATTTAGTGTTTGCAGCCACCATCACCACAAGATACAGGAAAGACATCTCCGGATGACACTCCTGTCGGAAAGCGGATCAGAGACTGGCTGCGCGTTGAATTCGCGATGCCGGAATGAGAATTTTTGCGCCCTGCTTTCATGCAGGCGCGCACCAACGAATGAAGGATTGGGACCATGCGCATCGAACGTCGTTTTACGAAGGCCGGCCAGTCACCCTATGCGGACATCGAATTCCGCAAGGCGACGAGCGAGATCAAGAATCCCGACGGGTCGATCGTCTTCCGCCTCGAAAACATCGACGTGCCCGCGCAGTTCTCGCAGGTTGCCGCCGACATTCTCGCGCAGAAGTATTTCCGCAAGGCCGGCGTGCCCGCCAAATTGAAGAAGGTCGAGGAGAACGACGTTCCTTCCTTCCTGTGGCGCTCCGTGCCTGACGATGCCGCCATGAAGGACCTGCCGAAGGAGCAGCAGAGCGGCTCCGAAACCGATGCGCGCCAGGTCTTCGATCGCCTCGCCGGCACCTGGACCTATTGGGGCTGGAAGGGCGGCTACTTCTCCTCCGAGGAAGATGCATCCGCTTTCCGCGACGAGCTTGCCTATATGCTCGCCACTCAGCGCGTCGCTCCGAATTCGCCGCAGTGGTTCAACACCGGCATGCACTGGGCTTATGGCATCGACGGCCCAGGCCAGGGCCACTATTATGTAGATCCCTTCACCGGCAAGCTCACCAAGTCCAAGTCGGCCTATGAGCACCCGCAGCCGCATGCCTGCTTCATCCAGTCGGTCGAGGACGACCTCGTCAACGAAGGCGGCATCATGGACCTCTGGGTTCGCGAGGCACGTCTCTTCAAATACGGCTCCGGCACCGGCTCCAACTTCTCGATGCTGCGCGCCGAGGGTGAAAAGCTTTCCGGCGGCGGCCGATCCTCGGGCCTGATGAGCTTCCTGAAGATCGGCGACCGCGCCGCTGGCGCCATCAAGTCGGGCGGCACCACGCGCCGCGCCGCCAAGATGGTCGTCGTCGACATCGACCATCCGGATATCGAGGACTATATCAACTGGAAGGTCAAGGAAGAGCAGAAGGTTGCCGCCCTCGTCACCGGCTCGAAGATCGTCGCCAAGCACCTGAAGGCGATCATGAAGGCGACGGTCAATTGCGAAGGCGACAATGACGATTGCTTCGACCCGGCCAAGAACCCCGCCCTGAAGCGCGAGATCCGCGCGGCCAAGAAGGATCAGGTTCCGGAAAACTACGTCCAGCGCGTCATCCAGTTCGCTCGCCAGGGCTACAAGGATCTGGAATTCAAGACCTACGACACGGACTGGGATTCGGAAGCCTATCTCACCGTATCGGGCCAGAATTCCAACAATTCCGTCTCCATCAAGGACGACTTCCTGCGCGCCGTCGAGAATGATGGCGACTGGAACCTGACCGCCCGCAAGGACGGCAAGGTCGTCAAGACGCTGAAGGCCCGCGATCTCTGGGAGTCCATCTCCTACGCCGCCTGGGCATCGGCCGATCCGGGCCTGCACTTCAACACGACGATGAACGACTGGCACACCAGCCCGGCTGCCGGCCCGATCCGCGCATCCAACCCATGCTCGGAATACATGTTCCTCGACGACACGGCCTGCAACCTCGCCTCGCTGAACCTGATGACCTTCAAGGACGCAGCGACGAAGCGCATCAACATTGCCGATTACGAGCACGCCGTGCGCCTGTGGACCGTCGTTCTCGAAATCTCCGTGATGATGGCGCAGTTCCCGTCGCGCCGCATTGCCGAACTTTCCTACGAATACCGCACGCTCGGCCTCGGCTACGCCAATATCGGCGGCCTGCTGATGTCGTCGGGCATTCCCTATGACTCGGACGAAGCCCGCGCCATCGCCGGTTCGCTGACCGCGATCATGACCGGTGTCGCCTATGCCACCTCGGCCGAAATCGCGTCCGAACTCGGGACCTTCCCGATGTTCAAGCCGAACCGCGAGAACATGCTGCGCGTCATCCGCAACCATCGCCGCGCCGCCTACGGCGAGACCTCGGGCTATGAGAGCCTGTCGGTCAATCCGGTGGCGCTGATCCATGCCGACAATCCGGATCAGGATCTCGTCGTCCATGCCAAGGCCGCCTGGGACAAGGCGCTGGAACTCGGCGAAAAGCATGGCTACCGCAACGCCCAGGCAACCGTGATTGCGCCGACCGGCACGATCGGCCTCGTCATGGATTGCGACACGACCGGCATCGAGCCGGACTTCGCCCTGGTGAAGTTCAAGAAGCTCGCCGGCGGCGGCTACTTCAAGATCATCAACCGCGCCGTTCCGGAAGCGCTGCGCACGCTGGGCTACTCCGAAAGCCAGATTGCGGAAATCGAGGCTTACGCCGTCGGCCACGGCAACCTGAACCAGGCTCCGGCCATCAACCCGTCGACGCTGAAGGCCAAGGGCTTTACGGCCGAGAAGGTCGATGCCGTCAATGCCGCTCTCAAGAGCGCCTTCGACATCAAGTTCGTCTTCAACCAATGGACCCTCGGCGCCGACTTCCTGAAGGCCACGCTGAAGGTGTCCGACGAGCAGATGGCCGATATGAGCTTCAACCTGCTCGACCATCTCGGCTTCTCCAAGAAGGACATCGAGGCCGCGAACATCCATGTCTGCGGTGCGATGACGCTGGAAGGCGCCCCGTTCCTCAAGAGCGAACATCTCGCCGTCTTCGATTGCGCCAATCCTTGCGGCAAGATCGGCAAGCGTTACCTCTCGGTCGAAAGCCATATCCGCATGATGGCGGCAGCACAGCCGTTCATCTCGGGCGCCATCTCGAAGACGATCAACATGCCGAACGAGGCAACCGTCGAGGATTGCAAAAACGCCTACATGCTGTCCTGGAAGCTCGGCCTGAAGGCGAACGCTCTCTACCGCGACGGCTCCAAGCTCAGCCAGCCGCTGAACGCCTCGCTGATCGAGGATGACAGCGACGAGGATGCGCTGGAGGAATTCCTGCAGGCTCCGGCAGCCGCACAGGCCGTCACCATCACGGAAAAGATCGTCGAGCGCGTGATCGAAAAGGTCGTCCGCACGCAGGAAAAACTGCCGAGCCGCCGCAAGGGTTATACCCAGAAGGCCAAGATCGGCGGTCACACGATCTTCCTGCGCACCGGCGAATATGACGACGGCCGCCTCGGCGAAATCTTCCTTGATATGAACAAGGAAGGCTCGGCGCTCCGCGCCTTCATCAACAACTTCGCCATCTCCGTTTCGCTCGGCCTGCAGTATGGCGTGCCGCTCGAAGAATATGTCGACGCCTTCACCTTCACCAAGTTCGAGCCGGCCGGCATCGTGACTGGCAACGACGCCATCAAGAACGCCACGTCGATCCTCGACTACGTGTTCCGCGAACTGGCGATCTCCTATCTCGGCCGCCACGATCTCGCTCATGTCGACACCTCCGACTTCAACAACACGGCGCTCGGACGCGGCGTTTCCGAAGGCAAGGCCGATGTCGTCTCCAAGGGCCTGACCCGCGGCTACAAGCCGACGCTGGTTCAGACATCGGGTGATCGTTCGGCAGACGCCAAGGGGTCGGCAACGGCTGCCCCTGCCCGCGCCGCCTCGCTCTCGACCGTAACCGCCTTTGCCGGCAACACGGTCCGCAAACTGGAGCCGGCAAGCGCGGTTTCAACCTCCGAAGTCGTCGCCTTCAAGCGCGATTATGAGGAGCGTGCGAAGGAATTGGCCGAAGAGATCGCGGAGGAAGTCATCTCCGAATCCGCGACCGGCCTCTTCAGCGACAATGCGGCAAGCGAAGCCGCCAATGCCAAGACGGAAGCCAAGAAGCTGGAATCCGAACGCCGCGCCCGCTCCATCATGCAGGGCTACACCGGCAATATGTGCACCGAGTGCCAGAACTTCACGATGGTCCGCAACGGGACTTGCGAGAAGTGCGACACTTGCGGCGCGACGAGCGGCTGCAGCTGAGTGTTCAACTGATCGCCTAGGGTGACATCAACATTGCGTTTGTCGCAAAGTCCGTGTCTCAATCTAAACGTTCACCGGGTCTGCAATGGCCCGGTGAATTCGTTTCTGGACTGTAATCGTGGCTGATTATCTCAGGAATGCCGGCCCTCAAGCGCACTGCAAGCTCCTGGATATCCCTGGAGCAGAGGCTGCAAGGCCAACTTGCCGAGTTTGTTGAACTCGAGTTAATTGGCTCTGTACGCGCCTGCGGCCAAGCAAGTTCAGCATCAATGATGCGCCAGAGGTATCACCAATGGGATGGGAAGCACTCGGACAATGGGGTAAAAGTGCGGCTCGCATAGCCTCACTTACCGGTGGAGTTGCCAACGATGTGTGGAGCGTTCGCGTCGATGGCCAGATTGCGGTCGGTCGTCTCGGCTCCAGAACCGACGCTGATCTTGCCTGGGAAACCGAACTACTCCTACATCTCGCCCGTGAAGGCATGACGGTTCCGGTGCCGATCCCGACGACGGATGGCCGGTTCTTCGTGGATGGTCTGGTGGTGATGAAATATGTCGAGGGTGAACCACCCAAGACCAGGGGCGATTGGCGTCGCGTTGCCGACACGCTCCGCGAGCTGCACCGGTTGACACAGGGCTGGCCGCAGCGGCCAGGCTGGCGATCGTCGGCCGACCTGCTGCATGTCGAGACAGGAACAAGGATCAACCTTGCCGCGATGCCATACGAGGGCGTTATCCGATGTCGAGCGGCGTGGGCGCGGCTCGCTGGGCACCAGACATGCGTTGTCCATGGCAATCCCAACAACCCCGGCAACGTCCGTATGACGGCAGACCGCGTCGCGTTGATCGACTGGGATGAGTCCCATGTCGATGTTCCCGATCTTGATCTCGTATTGCCCGAGAACGCTGCCGACCTTGACGATGGCGCGTATGATATCGCCGCACAGGCGTCAGCCGCATGGGAGGCTGCTGTCTGCTGGCGGGACGAATACGCGGTCAAACGGCTTGCCGAAGTTCGAACGGTCTGAGCAGTTTCGGCGGATTGCCGAAGCCCTCCGCCTTACCGGTACGCGCCCCACATCGGAATTGCCCGATCTCAGCGACGAAAACCGATGGGAAATCATCCGTTTTCATTGAAAACTGTTGCTGCAGCAATATGTAGCAATATTCCGTCAGTCGTGCCTCAAAGCTGTTCTGCATGGGTGCTCGGCCTTTCAAAGCGCTTTATCGCTTGATTTCGACCTTCGAGGCGTCGGCGATAGCAGTCCAATCCTGCGAGGCATCATCCTGAAAACCGGCAGCGATATCAATAGCATCCAGTATCTGCGCGCCATCGCCGCGATCTCGGTTCTTTGCTTCCATGTCAGCGAGGCATACGGCCTGGACTTCAAGATCGGAGCCGCCGGTGTCGATATATTCTTCGTCATCAGCGGCTTCATCATGTGGGTCACGACCGTTGGAAAACCGATCGGCCCGCAGGAATTCATGTTGCGACGACTGGTCAGAATAGTACCGCTTTACTGGATTGCGACGGTGGCAACATTCACCGTGGCGGTGGTGAAACCGCAATTCTTCTTCAACACGGATTCGAGCGTCGACAATCTGATCGGCTCGCTGTTTTTCCTGCCCGCTATGAAGGACGAAGCACTGCATCCGGTCGTCGAGCAGGGATGGACCTTGTCCTATGAGATGTTCTTCTATCTCATCTTTTCCATTTCGTTGCTTCTGCCGGAGTTCAGGCGGCTATGGTTCCTGATGGCGAGCCTGACGGCCGTCGTCATTGCGGATTATTTGCTGCCCCTCGGCTATGTCAGTGTTTTCACCCAGCCGATCATTCTGGAATTCGCCGCCGGAATCGTCATCGGGCACCTGTGGAAGCGCGGCTTCCGGTTGCCTTTTCACGCCGCCATCGGCCTAATGGTCGCCGGATTCGTGCTGCTGCTGGCGAGTGAACCGTTCACCCATTTGGAGCGGGCTGTTCGCTGGGGCGTGCCGGCGGGGCTGCTGTTGACGGGCGCTGTTTTTGCGGAGCGAGAGCGCGGCATTCCCAGGCTGGCATTCCTGCATTTTCTGGGAGATGCCTCCTATTCCATTTACGTTTGGCATGTGCTGACCGGCATCATGGTAATGGCGCTGCTTCTGCGCTTAGGGATACCGCATGCCGCACAGCCTGCATTGATCGCATTGGGGTCGCTGGCGTTTGCGATCGTCTGCTATCTGTTCATAGAGCGCCCCCTCCTCCGAAAAATGCGATCCTCACGACCGCGCCCGGCATATCGCGGCTGACGGGTGAGAGTGGATGGACGATGGCGCTGTAGCCGGATGTCGCGTTGCTGAAGGGGTGAATGGAGCGGAAATCCGCCGTTCCGACGAAAGTTTCCCTTCCTCGGGCCAAATGGGACCCTCCAGAAGCTGTCGCTCCTGAGCGTCAGGTCGCTATCGATCGCAGCTCTCTGCTCGAAAACCTGCGACAGAGCGCGCGACCCGTGGCATAAGGCCCCGAAAAACTTTCTTCGGACCGCGCGTAACCATGATTCGTATCGAGAATATCAGCAAGCAGAACAGCCATCGTATCCTCTTCATCGAGGCGTCCGCGGCACTCAACAGAGGCGAGAGCGTCGGGCTTGTCGGGCCGAACGGCGCCGGCAAGACGACGCTTTTCCGCATGATCACCGGCCGGGAACTGCCCGACGAGGGCCAGGTCTCCGTCGATAAGGGCGTCACCATCGGCTACTTCAATCAGGATGTCGGCGAGATGGAAGGCCGCAGTGCCGTCGCGGAAGTGATGGAGGGTGCCGGCCCTGTCAGCGCAGTCGCTGCCGAGCTGCGGGAGCTGGAAGCTGCCATGAGCGATCCGGACCAGGCCGACAGGATGGACGAGATCATCGAGCGTTATGGCGAGGTGCAGGCGCGCTATGAAGAGCTTGATGGCTATGCACTCGAGGGCCGCGCCCGTGAAGTGCTGGCGGGCCTGAGCTTCAGCCAGGAGATGATGGACGGAGATGTCGGTGCGCTTTCGGGCGGCTGGAAGATGCGCGTGGCGCTCGCCCGCATCCTGCTCATGCGTCCTGACGTCATGCTGCTCGACGAGCCGAGCAACCATCTGGATCTCGAAAGCCTGATCTGGCTGGAAGCCTTCCTGAAGGGCTATGAAGGTGCGCTGTTGATGACCTCGCACGACCGCGAGTTCATGAACCGCATCGTCACCAAGATCATCGAAATCGATGCCGGCAATCTCACAAGCTATTCGGGCGACTACGAGTTCTACGAGCAGCAGCGCGCGCAGAACGAAAAGCAGCAGCAGGCGCAGTTCGAGCGTCAGCAGGCGATGCTTGCCAAGGAAATCAAGTTCATCGAACGCTTCAAGGCGCGTGCCTCGCATGCTTCGCAGGTGCAGAGCCGCGTGAAGAAGCTGGAAAAGATCGATCGTGTCGAGCCGCCGAAGCGCCGCCAGACGGTTGCCTTCGAATTCCAGCCAGCGCCGCGCTCGGGCGAAGACGTGGCCGTCCTGAAGAACGTCCACAAGAAGTACGGCAGCCGCAGCATCTATGAAGGGCTGGATTTCATGGTACGCCGCCGCGAGCGCTGGTGCATCATGGGCATCAACGGCGCCGGCAAATCCACCCTGCTCAAGCTGGTGGCAGGCGCGGCAGAACCGGATGAAGGCAGCGTCAACCTCGGCGCCAGCGTGAAGCTCGGATATTTCGCCCAGCACGCCATGGATCTGCTGGATGGAGAGCGCACCGTGTTTCAACAGCTCGAGCACGATTTTCCGCAGGCCGGCCAAGGCTCTCTGCGCGCACTCGCCGGCTGCTTCGGCTTTTCCGGTGACGATGTGGAGAAGAAATGCCGCGTGCTGTCGGGCGGCGAGAAGGCGCGGCTTGTCATGGCGATCATGCTTTTCGACCCGCCGAACCTGCTGGTGCTGGACGAGCCGACGAACCATCTCGATCTCGACACTAAGGAAATGCTCATTCAGGCGCTGTCGCACTATGAAGGTACGATGCTGTTCGTCTCGCACGACCGGCATTTCCTGGCGGCGCTCTCCAATCGCGTTCTGGAGCTGACGCCGGAAGGCATCCACCAATATACCGGCGGCTACACCGAATATGTGGAGCGCACCGGCTACGAAGCACCCGGCCTCAGAAGCTGATAACAGGCGGAACGAGCACTACTGCGTGTTTGTCGATGGCGCGGCACCGGCATTGATGACGGCAACCGGCGCCGCCCTGCCCCGCACGCGGATTTCGATGCGGCGGCGCGCTTCGACAGCGCCGCGCTGGCCCGATGTGATGGTATCGCCGGGCAGGATCAGCTGGGCGGCGGACATTGGCAGGATGGTGGCATCCTTCAGCTTCGGATTGGCCTTGAGCACATTGGCAACGGCAATGGCGCGGGCAAGGCCGAGCCCGGCATTGTCGGCGGGCAGCAACGCCGATATCGGCAGCTTGCCGTCCATCGCGCTGATGATCGTATCGTCGAGATTGGATTTTTCACGCGCCACCGGCTGCTCGTCCGTGTGGCCGATCACTTCGACGATATTGGCGCCATAAAGGCTCAGATTGCTGGCGATTTCATCCGTGATCGTCGTGCCGAGAAGCTGGGCGAACGTGCCCGTGAGCTCGGCACTTCCCGATTGGAAATAATTCTTCTTGGCATCGTCGAGATTGATGATGGGCGGCCAGTCGTGCGTGCCGCTGCCGCCGCCATTACTGGCCAGAAGCTTGTTGACCGCATCGGGTGCTGCCGCGAGCGACACGCCATGTTCCTTCAGGACGGCAGCGACCTTGGACAGTGATTGCAGATCGGCCGGTGTCGTACCCTGATCCGTTACGCTGTCGAGCGCTTCTTTCGCCAGCACCAACTCCCGCCACTGCTTGTCTACGACCGCCTTGTCGGCAGCAGAGAGATCGCCGGAGACGACCTTGGACTGCATAAGCACGATTTCGGCTGCCTGCTCGGCTCTTTTCTTCTCAAGCACCGCGACCTGCTGCTCCGCCTTCTCAAGCTTTCGCTCGACTTCGTAGCGCTTGTTTCTCTCCGCCGAAATCAAGGCGGCGGCTACGAGCAGCAGGCAGAAGACCAGAAGCAGCATGGATTCGGCCATCGTCAGGCCAAGGATCAGGCCGCGGTTGTAGCCCTTGTGCTCCAGTTTGGGCGTGCTGTCCGAGCCTTCTGCTACCATAGATGCCACCAGCGTTTTTGCAGCCGATTACCGGGCGCGGCAGCGACGCCGCCATCGACCTGCGGTTTCGGCAGCGGCGCCTGCCCCATCGCCTCCACCATGCGGCCGAGCGCCACTTCTATGTTGCGAAGCGGCTGCAATTGTGCCTCCGACATCTCCTTTATGGCCGCGATCGCCGGCGCCAGCTCTGCCCGCACCACATCCTCCGGCGAGCGTATCTCTTCCAGTTTCCTGCCGACATTCTCGACGGCGGCGCCGAAAGTGCCGATGATCTCCGAAAGCTGCGATGTCGTCGTCGTCAGCTGGGCGGCCGCGTCGTTGATCGGCGTCACGGCCTGCTTCGCCAGCATTTCGAGGATCTTGTTGATTTCCTGGCCGTTGCGCTCCGCCTGGCGCGCGATCTCCTCGAATCCTTCCGACAGCATCTGGTTGCTGACGCGCCGGTAATGCGAAAATTCGCGTGACGAGGAGTCGAGCTCCGTGCGCACGCGCCGCGTCATCTCGGCAAGCTCATGGCGAACGCTGCGCTCGATGTCGATCGGGTCCCGCCGCATCTGGTTGAAGAGAATGCGCAGCGTCACGCCGGCAATGGTCGAGGTGACGGCGATGCCGAAATTGCGGACGATAGTCTCGATCGATGTTTCGCCGGCAAAGAGATAGAGCGACACGCCGAGGCTCGACAGGGTAAAAAGAAAGCCCATGTAGTAGAGATTGTCGCCCGCCTGCTCGTTGTGCAGCCGGAACCCGGCAACGGCCAGCGACACGATGAAGTAGATTCCCATCAGCAAGAGCGGTATGCCCGTCACGATGGGCAGCGACCAGCCCATGAGCTTCGACGTCCAGATGAAGATCATGCCGCCGATGGTGATGGACGCGAAGAGCACCATCGGTCCATAATCCCGGATGAGATATCTGGTGTCGGTGTCAGCCATCAGCGTATCCCTTCCAACCGCACGAAGCCGTCAAAATCGCCCTTATTGTTCTTGATCCATTGTGCCCAGAAGTTCGCCAGCTCCTCCATGCTGAACTTCATGTTCGGCCGTTGAAAGGCAAGGATCTTGACGATGACACCACCCAGCGACGTGCGAAAGCGGTCGTTTGCCGGACTGTGCTGGTATTTCTGATAGGAGGCGCCGTCGCGATAATTCGAAAATGCTGCCGTATGCTCAAGCATGTCGGAGGCTATATAAAGGCGCTTCGGCATGCCGGCCCGCGCATTGGCAAAGACTTTCAGATTGATCTTCTGGATGGCCGCCATGATCGGCGACAGCTGGCCGGACTCGCCTTCGGTCAGCTTGCCCGCAATCTCTGTGAGCGGCTTCTGGAAGCCTTGCTCCCATCGCGCCTGCGCCAGGCGCGGATTGCTGGTCCACTCGTCGACATTCGCACCGCTGCCGGGATTGCAGCCATGGAAGGTCTGGATCAGCTCGCCCTCCTTCTCGGTCAGCGCATAGATATCGATGGCGCCGCCGATCGGCACTTCGGCCACGATCTTCTGAAACTGGTTGCGCAGGTCGAGCGCCGTCGTATCGGCGATCGGATCCGTGACGTCGAGGAGGATGGCCGTTTCCGCCTTAGGACCGTCCACCGGGCAGAGCGAGGCTTGATCGACGGCGACGTTGCCGCTCGCCTTGTAACGCAGCCAGCCATAGGCGCCGACGATCCCGAGAGACAGGACCGCAAGGCAGATAGTCGCGATGATGAGACCGGCGGACCCGCCGCGCCGGCTACGCCGCTTGCGTCGCGCCAAGGATGCTCTCCGGGAAAAGATTATCGAGCTGATGATATTTCTCGATGGCGCGCTCGAATTCGTCGCCGATCCGCTTGATCTGCTCCGACAATTCCGCCTGCGCGCCTTGAATACGCGAGCCCAGCACCTTGTCATCCCACTCCTCTTCGGTCCGCATGACAGGCGTCAGTCGCTCCATCCTGTAAGCGGACTTGAAGTAGGAGGGCTCCGGCTCGGTTCGCGCGGCACGGTTGGCATCGCGGTAGGAGGTGAGCAGCACATTCGCGGCGCGCTCGAGATGGTTCTGGTGTTCGGCGAAAAGGCCCGCAGTCCTCGCACGATGGGCGATGATGGCCGCCGTTTCCTGGCGGCGAAGCGAGAGGTCTCGTATGATCTCCTCGATCTTGCCGTTATGTTCGTCGCGGATCTCGCGCAGGTCCTCGATCAGATCGAGCTTGCGGTCGATGTAATTGTCTCTCGCCGCATCGAGGCGCTTCTGCACGCCGGCAAAACCCGGATAGGGGTCTGTCAGGTAGCAGCCATCGATGAAGGCGACGAGCGAGAACATCAGGCCGATGGCAAAGAGCATCCAGGAGTTCAGCTCCTGCAGCCCGAGCGGTGCCGCCTTCAGGCGCTGGATCACCTCGGCACCGGCGCCGCTCAGGATCGTTGCGGAAACCTCGCGATAATGCGCCAGAGCGATATTGATCCCCAGCGCCACGGTCACATAGGCGACAAGCCCCAACAGACCGAGCAGCTTCAGCGCAAAGGAGCGATGCACCAGAAAGCGCACGCAGAAGAATGAAAACATCAGCGCCGTGCCGATGTTCAAGAAGGCGAAGGCGGCCGCTTCGGTGACACCACCGACCAGACCCTGCTCGCTGCCCTTGGCGAGGAAACTGCCGTTCATCACCATTTCGATGAGCACGAGAAAGACGATCAGCGAGACCTTGAAGCCCCATGCCGCTCTGCTGGAAACCTTTGCCGCGCGCTGCAGCCTGTGCTTGGCTTTGAACCCCACCATCTCGTCCTCGGCGGCTTTCAGCTTGCGGCGCAGGCCATGAAGCTCGTCGACGCCGCTTGCCACTTCGGCCTTGAAATCGGAGATGCTCGACGCGTTCGCCTGACGGATCAGCCCGAATTGGCCTTCGAAATCGAGATTGCGCAATCGGCTGTCGAAGGTCTGAAACTGGTCTTCGAGAATCTGGTAGGAACTCTTCTTTTCCGCCTCGACCCAGGCGATGACGCGCTGCTCCGTCTCGTCATGAGACTGCGCATCCGGCGGCGGCCGGTTCTGCCGGCCGGCAGCGGCTCCCTTTTCCTTCAGGTCGAGCGTCGCGCCGAGTTTTTCGATATCGACGACGGGAAACACGTCCGTCGAGGCGCGGAAATCATGGCTGGTCTCCCGAACGCTGTCCCAGAGACGGTTGAGGGCTTCGAAACGCAACGATCTTCCCCGGCGAATTCATCAACTTAGAAAGGACAATTGACAAATCGATACCGCACCGGTTGTCCTTGGTCCAGAGCGATGTGGCAGAGGTTAGGATGCGATTGTGGTAAAGACTAGCCCGCGCCATGGGCAATCGAAAAACACCGGATCGAATAAGACCGACCAGTGCGCATCCCTCGACTGAATTCGGGCGGCCGTCGGCGCGCGATTTTCAATTCCAATTACGGCCGGCCTGACAAACTGTTCGCTAAAACACAAGCGCGACATATGTTTTCAGAGCAAGCGATTTCATTTTGGAGCATCAAGCCATGACGTCTTCCCCTTTCAGGAACATCTGTATCTATGGCGCCGGCGCCCTGGGCGGCACGATCGCGGCAAAGCTGGCCTCCTCCAAAGAAGCGCAGACGAAGATTTCGGTCGTGGCGCGGGGGGCCCATCTGGAAGCCATTCGCGCCGGCGGCATAAGCCTGTGGGACGCAGGTGCGGACAGCCCTCTCGTTGCGCAGATGACGGCAACGGCCGATGCGGACGAATTGCCGCCGCAGGATCTCGTCATCACCGGCCTCAAAGGTCATCAGCTTGCCGCGGCTGTTCCGGGCGTTGCGAAGCTGCTGCATTCCGGCACCCGTGTCGTCATGATCCTCAACGGCGTTCCATGGTGGTATTTTCACCGGGACAGGCAGAGCGGCCATGCCGAGCACCGGATGGAAGAACTCGATCCGAATGGCGATCTTTGGCGCCTGATCGGGCCGGAGCGCGTCATCGGCTGCGTTGCCTATCAGAGCGCGGAAGTCGTCGCACCTGGCGAGATCAGACTGAGCAACAGCGGCCACTTCATCCTTGGCGAACCTTCCGGCGAGACGACGGCCGATATCGAAGCGGTTGCGGCGCTACTGCGGCAAGCCGGCGTAAAGATCTCCATTTCCGCGCGGATTCGCGACGATATCTGGAACAAGCTGATGGGCAACGCCGCTTTCAATCCGGTCAGTGCGCTGACCCGAGGATTGATGACCGATATCATGGAGGATCCGGCACTGGCCGCCATGGTCGGCCAAGTGATGAGCGAGGTGAAGGCCGTCGCCGAAGCATTGGGATCGCAAATCACCATGTCCATCGAGGAACGTCTTGAGCGTTCCCGGCAGATCGGCCCCGTACGCACCTCGATGCTGCAGGATCTGCTTGCCGGCAAAGCGCTGGAAATCACGCCTCTGGTCGGTGTCATCGTTTCGCTCGGAAAACTCGCGAATGTGCCGACGCCGATCTCGGCGACGATCCTGGCGCTGATTACCCAGCTTGACCGCAAGAACCGGCAGGCCGCCGGCTAGCACATGATGCTGAAAAGTGTGATCGGCTTTCGGACGGCATCATACTCTACTTCTTTGATTCCAGAGCGGATTCAGATTTTTGGCCGAATAGACCTGAGATCGTCCGGCTCTAGCGGACTGCGGATAGAACCCTCGCCCATCCGGCCGCCTCCAAGTCATTCGCCGAACGAAATCCAAGGATGCAGCTCTTTATATCTCCCCTACTTCTTCGCCTTCGGCTGCGAATGGATTTCCTATGAGGATCAGCGTTACGCTTGTGCCGGAATGGAGGTAGACGCCATGCCCGACACGCACGCACCCAATCTGATGGAATTCATCCGCGCCCTCGTTCACAACGGCGATGAGAGGCGTAACCGCGTCGCGGCATCGGCCCCAGGCACAAAAAACCGGCCCAATCGCCGGCTCAACAATCGCCAGATTCATAAAAAACGCACCTTTCGGGCCATGTTCTTCTTCGGCTTGCTGCTCGGCGGCCTCGAGCTGTTCATCATGCTGCACTATCTTTGAAACGCTGCCGAGATGAACCGACCGGTTTTTTTCAAAGACGCATCGGCAGCGCGATCACGACTCTCGTGAATGGGCTTCCTTCCATCGCTTCTCGCCTCGGCCTCGTCCCGCTGATCGCCGGCGCCCTGCAGATGATGCTGCACGTAACCGCATCCGGTTCGTCGAATCTGCATTAAACCCGCCCCGCACAGGTTTCGACAGTATTCCGCCGCCGAACGCTTCCTTAACCCGCCTTCAGTTAAGCTTTCGGCCAGATACGCAACGAACAGAAACACGATGTCGAAGCCTGCTTTCCGCTACAGCCACTACGATCTTAGGGAACAGCGTGCCGGGACCCTGATCGAAATCACGCTCTCTGCCATCGCCAATGTCAGGCTGCTGAACGCCGCAAATTTCGAGCGCTTCACGGAGACCCTCAAGCACCAGTTTCTCGGCGGCGTCGCCAAGAAATCGCCGATCCGGCTCACCATCCCGGAATCTGGGCACTGGCATCTGGTCGTGGATATGGAAGGCCACAACGGAGTGGCCGAATCGAGCGTGAAGATCGTCGACAAGGCAGTGGCTCCGCGCATGCAGAAAGCGCCGCAGGAAACCAATCCCGGGCGGTGAGACCGGACCTCAGCGCTCGCCGCGTTCCTTGCGCAGCTTCGACCACCAGTCCAGACGCTTGCGGATTTCCCGCTCGAAGCCGCGCTCCGGAGGATCGTAAAAGGTCTGGCGGCCCATCTTCTCCGGAAAATAATCCTGGCCCGAAAAGGCGTCCGGCTCGTCATGATCGTAGCGATAGCCGTCGCCATAGCCCTCGGTGCGCATCAGCTTAGTCGGCGCATTGAGGATATGCTTGGGCGGCAATAGCGAGCCGTTCTGCTTGGCAGCCTGAGTCGCCGCCTTGAAGGCCGTGTAGACCGCATTGGATTTCGGCGCGGTCGCGAGATAGACGCAGGCCTGCGCCAGCGCCAGCTCACCCTCCGGCGAGCCCAGATAATCATAAGCATCCTTGGCGGCGTTGCAGATGACAAGCGCCTGCGGATCGGCAAGCCCGATATCCTCGACCGCCATCCGCACCAGCCGGCGGCCGAGATAGAGCGGGTCTTCGCCGGCATCGAACATGCGGGCGAGATAGTAAAGCGCCGCGTCCGGATCGGAGCCGCGAACCGACTTATGCAGCGCCGATATCAGATTGTAGTGCCCGTCCTGCGCCTTGTCGTAGACCGGAGCGCGGCGCTGCACGATCTTGAGCAGCATATCGGGATCGAAAAGCTCGTCCTTGCGCGCGGCGCGCCAGACCTCCTCCGCCAGCGTCAGCACCGAACGGCCATCGCCATCGGCCATGCGGATCAGGCTGGCGCGAGCATCCTCCGTCAGCGGCAGCGGCTTGCCTTCCACCGCCTCGGCGCGGCGCAGCAGCTCCTCCAGGCTTTCCTCGTCATGCGAGCGGAACGTCAGGACACGAGCGCGGGAAAGAAGAGCGGCGTTGAGTTCGAAAGACGGATTTTCCGTCGTCGCCCCCACAAGAATGACGGTGCCGTCTTCCATCACGGGCAGAAAGCTATCCTGCTGGGCACGATTGAAACGATGGATTTCGTCAACGAAAAGCAGGGTCTGGCGACCGTCCATGCGGCGCAGGCGGGCTGCCTCGAACACCTTCTTCAAGTCGGCAACGCCCGAAAAGATCGCGGAAATCTGTTCGAAGGCGAGCCCCGCCTCGCCGGAAAGCAGCCTTGCGACCGTCGTCTTGCCGGTGCCGGGCGGCCCCCAGAAGATCATCGATCCCAGTGAGCCCGCCTCGACCATCCGGCGCAGCACGCCGTCCTCGCCGGTCAGATGTGCCTGGCCGGTGACTTCAGCCAGCGTTTGCGGCCGCAGACGATCGGCCAGAGGACGCTTGTTGGCGACCTCCTCCGGTATCCGCGGTGCAAACAGATCGTCGCTCATCGGAAGAACTGCCGGATACGCTGGCCGTCGCGCTCGATCTCCACGCGCCAGAAGCTCGGATTGGACGTAACGGTCTTCTGAAGGATCTCGGTCGTGCTGATCGCCACGCCATTGACGGAAATGACGATATCACGCGCCGCAAATCCCAGCCGGTCGGCTGGCGAGTTCTGCTTCAGGCTCTCGATGACGACGCCCGTGGAATCCGAAGGCATATGGAGATCATCGGCAACGCGCGGCGAGAGATTGGCAACGGTTGCACCGGAGAAGGGATTATTGCCCTCGATCACCCGTTCGTCGCGCGGCGTCGATTCGGGCGCTGCGGCAAGCGTCATCGTGGCCTGATGTTCCTTGCCGTTCTCCAGCACGGTCAACGACACCGTCGCGCCGAGACCGGCCGTGGTCAGGCGATAGCCGAGCGCGTCAGGATGCTCGATGGGGATATTGTTCAGCGCAGTGATCACTTCGCCCGGCTTCAAGCCGGCCTTGGCCGCCGGACCGCCATCGACCACCTTGGTCACCAGCGCACCGCGCACCTTGTCCAGGCCAAGCGCTTCGGCGACATCGGATGTGACAGGCTCGAAGGACGCTCCTATATACGGGCGCTCAAAGGATTTGTCGCCACGGTCGGCCGCAGCAAGGAAGACCTTGACCAGATTGGCGGGAATGGCGAATCCGATACCGTTGGAACCGCCGCCTTGGGAGAAGATCGCCGTATTGAGCCCGATGAGCTCGCCGGTCATGTTCACGAGCGCGCCGCCCGAATTGCCCGGGTTGATCGAGGCATCGGTCTGGATGAAGAAGCCGACCTCGTTCTTCACCTGATTGCGGGCGAGCGCGGAGACGATGCCGCTGGTTACGGTCTGTCCGACACCGAAGGGGTTTCCGATCGCGAGCACGAGATCGCCGACCTCGATGCCGTCGGAATTGCCGAGCGGCAGAACCGGGAAACTCTCATTCTTCGACTGGATTTTCAGCACGGCAAGATCGACACGGTCGTCCTTCAGAACGACTTTGCAGGGAAACTCGCGGCCGTCCGAAAGCGCGATCTTGATATCGTCGGCGCCGTCGACGACGTGGTTGTTGGTGATGACAGTGCCATTCGCCTCCACGATGACGCCCGAACCCAGCGACGATTGCTTCTCGGTACGATTCGGCATGCGCTGTCCGAAAAACTGCTCGAAGAAGGGATCGCCGGCAAAGGGGGACTGACGCTGCACCACGCGCTCGGCATAGACGTTCACCACGGCGCCGGACGTCTGCTTGACCAGCGGCGCGAAGGAAAGCTGCATCTGCGTCTGGCTTTGCGGCAGCGTCTTCGCCGTCTGAGCCTCAGCGGAAAGCGGCATTGCCATGACGAGGGCAATCATCGAGACGGCAGTGCGCTTCAGGAGGACATGCATGAAAGTTTCCCTTTTTAATTCCCTTGAAACAACGTTGTAGCGCCCGACGCTAGAAAGGAAAGAGGGCGCAAGCATGAAGCATAAATGGAGGTTTGCGGCGATAAAAAACAGGCTTGATGAACAAAAACATGCTGTCATGCATTTCGCGTTGGGAATCGCCAAAGGGAGCCAGACATGCGATCGATCCATCTTGCCGCCGCCACTCTTCTTACTACCTTCGGTTTGGCCGGCACCTCTTACGCCGCCAGTTTCGACTGCGAGACGCAGAACCTGAAGCCGGACGAGAAGACGATTTGCGATGTGCGAGTACTCAACGATGCCGACGTCAGGATGGTGACTACTTTTGACCTGCTCTCCGGCCTTCTCGCCATGGGTGCGCGCGGCACGATACAGGATCAGCAGACCGAATGGCTGAAGAAGCGGCAGGCCTGCGGAGCGGACGTGGCGTGCCTCACCTCGTCCTACCAGGAGCGTCAGAAAGAGCTGAATGACGCCTACAAGCAGATCAATCGGCCGCTGTAAGAAGTGCCGCGAATGCGAAAGCCGTATCTCGCCCGCCAAGGGCGAGATGGTGCCTCACACCTTCTCCCCGCCCTTGATAAACTCAGGATAGGGCGAAGGCGTTGTTTACTTCCCACCCAGATCGCGAACTGCGCCGCGGTCGGCGCTCGTGGCAAAGGCGGCATAGGCCTTCAGCGCTGTGGTGACGTTGCGCTTGCGTACCTCTGCCGGATGCCATCCCTTGGCGTTCTGGGCTTCGCGGCGAGCGGCGAGTTCCGCCTCATCGACACGCAGGCTGATGATGCGGTTCGGGATGTCGATATCGATCATATCGCCTTCGCGCACTAGGCCGATTGTGCCGCCATTGGCCGCTTCAGGCGAAACGTGACCGATCGACAAGCCCGAGGTGCCGCCGGAGAAGCGGCCGTCGGTGATGAGCGCGCAGGCCTTGCCCAGACCTTTCGACTTCAGGTAGCTCGTCGGATAGAGCATTTCCTGCATGCCGGGGCCGCCCTTCGGACCTTCATAGCGGATGACGACGACATCGCCGGCCTTGACCTCGTTGCTGAGGATGCCCTTGACGGCAGCGTCCTGGCTTTCGAAGACCTTGGCCGGGCCGGAGAACTTCAGGATCGATTCATCGACGCCGGCCGTCTTCACAATGCAGCCGTCGAGCGCCAGATTGCCTTTGAGAACGGCCAGACCGCCATCCTTGGAGAAGGGATGCTCGACGGAACGGATGACGCCCTTCTCGCGGTCCGTGTCGAGCTCATCCCAGCGGGAGCTCTGGCTGAATGCAACCTGCGTCGGAACGCCGCCCGGAGCTGCGCGGAAGAATTCGCGCACGCTTTCGCTGTTGGTGCGGGTGATATCCCAGCGGTCGATGGCGTCGCCGAGCGTTTCGGCATGAACGGTCGGGCAATCGCGGTTGATCAGGCCGCCCTTATCGAGCTCGCCGAGGATCGACATGATGCCGCCGGCGCGATGCACGTCTTCCATGTGAACGTCGCTCTTGGCGGGTGCGACCTTAGAGAGGCACGGAACGCGGCGCGACAGCGCATCGATGTCCGCCATGGTAAAGTCGATCTCGCCCTCATGCGCGGCCGCCAGGATGTGCAGCACGGTGTTGGTCGAGCCGCCCATGGCGATATCGAGCGACATGGCGTTTTCGAATGCCTGCTTCGAGGCGACGGAGCGCGGCAGGATGGAGGCATCGTCCTGCTCGTAATAACGGCGGGCGAGATCGACGATCAGATGACCGGCTTCGACGAAGAGGCGCTTGCGGTCGGCGTGAGTGGCAAGCGTCGAGCCGTTGCCCGGCAGCGACAGGCCGAGGGCTTCGGTCAGGCAGTTCATCGAATTGGCGGTGAACATGCCCGAGCATGAGCCGCAGGTCGGACAGGCCGAACGCTCGATGACCTGGACGTCTTCATCGCTGATCTTGTCGTCGGCAGCGGCAACCATGGCATCGACAAGATCGAGGGCGACCTTCTTGCCATGCAGAACGACTTTGCCGGCTTCCATCGGGCCGCCGGACACGAAGACCGTCGGGATATTCAGGCGCAGCGAGGCCATCAGCATGCCGGGAGTGATCTTGTCGCAGTTGGAGATGCAGACCATCGCGTCGGCGCAATGGGCATTGACCATATATTCGACGCTGTCGGCGATCAGCTCGCGCGACGGCAGCGAATAGAGCATGCCGTCATGGCCCATGGCGATGCCGTCATCGACGGCGATGGTGTTGAATTCCTTGGCAACGCCGCCGGCCGCCTCGATTTCGCGGGCAACGAGCTGGCCGAGATCCTTGAGGTGGACGTGGCCGGGCACGAACTGAGTGAAGGAATTGACCACCGCAATGATCGGCTTGCCGAAATCGCTGTCCTTCATACCCGTCGCGCGCCAAAGGCCGCGCGCGCCGGCCATGTTGCGGCCGTGGGTGGTGGTTCTGGAACGATAAGCTGGCATGGTGTCTTCCTCGTCATCCTGGAAATTGTGCGGCGCCGGCAATGCCCGAGTTTCGGGCAGAAAGGGGCGCCGGCAACTCCGCTTTTTGGAATTGTCCTAATCCAATCGTGCGATACTGTCACTATCAACTCAAGCGAATCCGGTACGCTGCCGGGCAAGAGCCGCGGCGGAGCGAACAAGTCGCTCGACAAAGTTGGGAATGAAACGCCCCGATCACAAGCGCACACAAAAAGTTGCTTTCACTTCCAAAGAAATGCCAGCCTAAGAGTGTAACAAAACCTGTATCCGTTGCGTATCGCTCATATCGAAGCTGCTACCGCATAGAGGAATTGTTCCATGGCCGCCTATCGCCTACCCAAAATCGCATCCTCCGAGATCACTGCCCGCTCGATCTATCTGAGGCGCCGCGAGTTTCTGACGGCAGCCGCGGCCGGTATCGGCGTGGCGGCAGTCGGCGGCAAGGCGGCGCTGGCCGAGGCGCTGACGGCGACCAAGAGCAATTATACGGTCAATGAGAAACTGACGCCGCTCAAGGATGTCACCACCTACAACAACTTCTACGAATTCGGTCTCGACAAGGCCGATCCGGCCAACCTTTCCGGCAAGTTCAAGCCGCGCCCCTGGACGATCAAGGTCGACGGCATGGTCAACAAGCCCGGCACGTTCGATATCGATGCGCTGATCAAGGAGTTTCCGCCGGAAGAGCGTGTCTATCGCATGCGCTGCGTCGAAGCGTGGTCGATGGTCATTCCCTGGGATGGTTTCCAGCTCTCCGCCCTGCTCGACAAGGTAGAGCCACAGGGCAGCGCCAAATATGTGGCTTTCGAGACTGTGGTGCGGCCGGAAGAAATGCCTGGGCAGTCGGGCCTTCTGCAATCCCTGAACTGGCCTTATGTCGAGGGCCTGCGCCTGGACGAGGCACGCAACCCGCTCACGCTGCTTGCCGTCGGCCTCTATGGCGAGAGCCTACCGAACCAGAACGGCGCTCCGATCCGGCTCGTCGTGCCCTGGAAATACGGCTTCAAGGGCATCAAGTCGATCGTCCGCATCACGCTCACCGACAAGCAGCCGCTGAATACCTGGCAGGCGACGAACAGTCAGGAATACGGCTTCTATGCCAACGTCAATCCGGCCGTCGATCATCCGCGCTGGAGCCAGGCGACGGAACGGCGCATCGGCGAAGGTGGCTTCTTCGGCTCTAACCGCCACCCCACCCTGCCCTTCAACGGCTATGCCGACCAGGTCGCCAGCCTCTATAGCGGCATGGACCTCAGGGTGAATTTCTGATGGCCCCCTCCTTCGCTCTCCCCAAACGCTGGCAACCCGCCTCCGTCTGGGCACTTTACATCGTCGGGCTTTTGCCGGCGGCCTGGGAGTTCTATCTTGGCGCGACGGATCAGCTCGGCGCCGATGCGGTGAAAACCTTCGAGCTCTTCCTGGGTCTGTGGGCGATCCGTTTCCTGCTGCTGACGCTCGCGGTCACGCCGCTGCGCGATCTCTTCGGCTGGAACTATCTACGCTATCGCCGCGCGCTCGGTCTGCTCTGTTTCTATTACGCGCTGATGCACCTGACGGTCTACATGATCCTCGACCAGGCGCTGGACGTGCAGGCTGTCATCGATGACGTGCTGAAGCGGCCCTTCATCATGTTCGGCATGGCGGGCCTCGTCATGCTGCTGGCGCTTGCCGTGACATCGAACAATTTTTCCATCAAACGGCTCGGCAAGAAATGGATCTGGCTGCATCGCCTCGTCTATATCATCGCCGCCTGCGGTGGCTTGCACTTTGCTTTATCGACCAAGGTGCTGTCGGCGCAGCAATTCATCTATATCGGCCTGCTGATAACCATGATCCTCTACAGATCCTACCGGCCGATCATGATGGAGAGACGCCGGGCCGCGCGCAGGCCGGCTCAGGCCCAAAGTTCCAGAGCGGCCTGAAGACGGCCGGTCTGTCCCTTTCAAGCAATGATCATTCCGCGGCGCTGGCGATCTTCGCCTGGCCCTGCTCCTGCACCTCGACGGTCGCCGTCAGGCCGGCGATCAGCTTCGTGCCTTCTGGTACCTTGTCGAGCGCGATACGAACCGGTACGCGCTGCGCCAGGCGCACCCAACTGAAAGTCGGGGTGATATTGGCAAGCAGGCTGCCGGAGGTGCGTTCCCGGTCCTCGATGCCATAGGCGATGCTTTCGACATGGCCGGTCAGCTTCTCGGTCTGGCCCATCAGATGGATATAAACCTCGTTGCCGATATGGATGCGCGGCAGCTTGGTTTCCTCGAAATAACCTTCGACACGCAGGGAATCGGTATCGATCAGCGCCACCTTGGCCGTGCCGGCGGCGACATAATCGCCCGGACGCAGGCTGAGATTCGAGATCGTGCCATTGACGGTGGCGCGAACCTCGGAGCGGTCGAGATTGAGCTGGGCGAGTTCGCGATTGGCAGTCGCCTGACGAACGGCGGCTTCGTCCCGCTGCACGGTGGTCAGCGCCTGCTCCTTCTGTTGCAGGGAGGCGGCGTCGCCGAGACGCGCCTGCCGCGCGCTTTCGCGCTGGGCCTGCTCGAGAGCCGCCTTGCTGCTGGCAAGAGCCGCATCCGCCTGTTCGAGAGCGATGGCAAAACGATCGCGATCGACGCGGAAGAGAACATCGCCTTTCTTGACGGTCTGGTTGTCCTTGACGAGGACCTCGCTGACGAGACCCGAGACATCGGGAGCAATGCCCACGACATCGGCCCTCAGGCGCGCATCGCGCGTCCAGGGCTCGTCCATGTAATGGCCCCAGAGCTGGCGGCCGACATAGACGGCGGCAACGACGAAGATGAGTGTGACGGCCACACGGCCGATGAGCTTTAACGCGTTCATGTGAAATACCAACGGGAGACAGAGGAGACGGCGCCAAGCAGCAGGACGTAAAGCGCGAGATCGAAAAGACCGCGATGCCAGACCAGAGTGTAGGCTCCGATCCATGCGAGCAGGCGCCGAAGGATGATGACGGCAAACAGCGTCAGGAGCATGAGAACGAGAAGACGCGGGATATAGACGCCATAGAGATCGAATTCTGCGGGCATGATATTACTCGGCGGCAATGGCAAGAGGTTGAGTTGTATTGGATAGGGGTGGCCGCCAGCTCGCCGGCGGCTCCGCATGGGGGAAGAGCGCCCGGCGAAGACCGACAAGCGCATCGAGGCTCGCCCGACTGGATTGCTGCTTTTCCTGGGCGACAGCTTCAAGGCTATGGTCGATCGACGCGCGCAGTTCGTCGGCCGGATCCACGGCCCGTTTTGCCTTCAGCCGCGAACGATAGAAATCCGACACGCCGATCAGGACTTCGCCGACCGATGCGGCGGCAGCCGGTTTCAGCTGAGCGCGCTCCTTCTGCAGCATCAGCACGTTGAAGCCGAGACGGACATCGGCGTAACCATCGACCTTTTTCAGTTCGCGGTCCTCGATGCCTGCGAGACGCGGCACGAGCTGGCCCAGGCGGTCGAGGATGCGGCCTGAGAGGCGTTCGTGATCGGCGCGGCGGATACCGGCGGCAGTTTCGGCCAGATCTCTCCAGCCGGCCCTGACCAATCGCCAGGCGGCCAGCTCGGCGCCGAATGGACGGGTAAGCAGAGTCCAGACCAAGGCGAAGCCTACACCGGCGAGAGCGGCGATCGCACTGTTGGTGAAGCTGGCGAAATCGGCGGCATAACGATCCTGCAGCGCTATGAAACTTGCGCCGTTCACCGCCAGCAGCATGCCGAGCATGTTGGTCTGTGGGCGCGTGATCAGCAGCCCCATCACCAGGAAGGGCGGCGCAAAGACCAGCACCAGCATCTCGAAGCCGGAAATCGACGGCAGCACGCCGAAGATATAGACGCAGGCGATGACCAGGCTCACCGCAGTCCAGATGAACATGGTGGTGATGAAGGGCGCAGGACGATCGAGCGCGGCGAAAAACGAGCAGGCAACGGCCACCATGGCGATGAAGCCGGCACCATCCGCCCAGCCGGAATAGATCCAGAAGAAGCAGGCAACGGCAATCCCGGCAATGGCGCTACCGGCCGAGAAGGCAAGCAGGGCGTAATCATAATGCCTGCTGCGGCCGACAACATTGCGGTAGCGGAACGCAGGACGCCAGGTGCCGACCTGTTGCCCCGAGACGATCTGGGCGCGCAGCGTCAGGCAATCCTGCCACAAGTCGACAATTTCCTTGAGGCGAGCGAGAGCGCTCGACCGGACGAGGTCGTCCCAACCGATATCGAGGTCGTTCTCCTGCAACTCCTCGATCTTCCGTGACAAGGTCTCAGCGGTCTCATCGGCCTTGCCGCGACCACCCTGCCCCAGCCAGTCGGCCACCTCGTTCAAAACGGCGACCAATTCCTGCGGCAATGGCCTACCACCGGCCTTTAAGGCATGCAGGCGGTCGGCCAGAGAGGAGAAGAGCGGCAGCAGCATCAGCAGGCGGCCGCGCAGCTCGCGCGAATGCCTGACGACGTCGCGGCTGCCGGCATCATAGCGCAACTGGCTGATGACGAGATCCAGGGCGGAAACGTCAGCTGCAAGCTTCTGTCGCTTCAAGGGAGTTGCCGGCGAAGCGCCCTCGCCGCGCAGGATCTCATCTGCCCAGGTGCCGGCGTCATCCAGCCAGAACCCTATCCGCTGGCCGAGAACGGTACCGACGCTGCTCGGAAAGACGACGGCGCTAACCACGCTTGCGCAGACGATGCCGATAATAATCTCCTCGGAGCGGGCAAGTGCCACATCGAAAATGGTTTCGGGCGAGCCGACAGTCGGCAGCGCGATGAGCGGCAACGTATAGCCGGCCAGCATGAAGACATAGCTGCGCGAGGTGCGGTCGAGCATCGAGATGAACAACAAGGTGCCGGTCCACAGCGCGACGACGATCGAAAGCAGTTCCGGCGCGTTGACGAAGAGCGGGATGAGGATCACCGATGCGGTGGCACCGATAAGCGTGCCGAGAGCTCGATAAAGCCCCTTGGAACTGGTTGCCCCGGCAAGAGGATTGGCGACCACATAAACAGCGGCCATCGCCCAATAGGGACGCGGCAGATCGAGCGACAAGGCGATGAACAGCGCCATGATCGCAGCAATGAAGGCTTTGACGGAAAACAACCACTCGCGCCAGGATGGACTGCTCATGAGACCTTCTCCGGCTCCGGTTCGACGGCCTTGGATGCCTCAAACTCCTCGAAAGCCTTCAGAACGCGAACCGCAGCTTCGATATCCGCAGGGTCGACATTGGCAAGGATCTTGCCACGCAGCTCATCAAGCACGTCTTCCATGCGGGAAGCCAGCTTTTCGCCCTCGGGCGTCAGCCACAGGCCTTTCGCGCGCCGATCCGTGGGATCATCCTTGCGGATGACAAGATCCATGCTTTCGAGCTGATCGATTAACCGCACCAGAGACGGGCCTTCGATACCGACACAGGTGGCGAGCACCACCTGCCGAACACCTCCCCCCAGGCGGCCGATCCAAAGCAGCGGCGCGGCCACCGCCTCGGATATGCCATGGGAACTCAGCGCGAGATCGACAGCCCGGCGCCATTGGCGGCCGGTGGTCAGCAGATTGGCGGTGAAGATACGTTGTAGGGCGTTTGACGGTTTCATAGGAATTCCATTAGCACTAAACTAATTAGGATTCAAATTATTATAACTCAAAGCGCCATCTGAAAACGAAAAGCAGCCGTGCGAATATTGATGGGCGGGCTGACTCGCACTGAATATCACGGGATGGCAACGCTCTATCGTACTGCCCGATCGCGATCCGCCGTCTCGAAATAGGAACAAGATCATCCTGACCAGTTCCCGCCTCAAGTCTGGCGAGTCCAGCATGCCTTTCCCTGCCCGTTATGGATGACACCCTCGACCACACCGGTTGAGACGCGCGGTCCTCGATATCAAGTGATCAAACAGCAGAGCCGCAGCAATCCCGGCGGCATAAGCCACCATGTTCCAAAGCGAAAACACTCGTCCCAGCAGAAGCGCTCCCGCAGTGGTCAATCGAAAAGCGTCCAGTGCGGGCGCATGCCATAGCCGAAAGAGTTCGACGGCGATTGCCAGAAGAATGGCGCGCCAAGCGATGCCGTTCTTTGTCATGCCCGCAAAAATCGCGGCCAGTAGCCAATAGACCATCGCTCCCCACAATATCGAACCGCCATATTTGACGATCCCGAAGGAAAGACCGGCCGCAAATCCAAATCGCCGCAACGCAAGACCGCAAGCTATGGTCAGCAGGAAGGCCGAAAACAGAAGAAACCTTCTCGTTGCATGTCGTTTTAGAGATTCCAATTCGTCACATCCTGCCATTGCATCGGCGACAAGCAATAACGTTCGTCCTATTCGGACAATCGAAAACCTCACGAAACAATACAAGGTCAAGCTGCAATTTTGCCACGCTTCTCGTATCATGAGTTGGCTTGGAGATCGCTGGCGTCACGGGGAAGAATCTGCATGACCAAAGTCGTTTCATTGGAAAGGCGCCCACAGCTGCTGGACAATGACTTCGATCCGGATCCACGCCATTCCAACCTGACCGGACTCCGCCGATTCGTGATCGAATTCATCTTCTTCGGCCTAAAGGAGGCTCGCGCCTGTCTGTTTGCGGGATTGTTCTTCCTGGCAGTCTTCGCCGTGCCGCGCGCGGGGCTTCTTCATATCCCGCGTTACGATGTGCTGCTGATAGTCGCCGTGGCTATCCAGGCCTGGATGGTCTGGGCGAAGCTGGAAACATGGGATGAACTGAAAGCCATATGCCTCTTTCACATCATCGGATTTGCGCTGGAAGTCTTCAAAACGTCCGGCGGCATTCAATCCTGGGCCTATCCGGACCCCGCCTATACCAAACTATTCGGTGTGCCGCTGTTCTCCGGCTTTATGTATGCCGCCGTCGGCAGCTACATCATCCAGGCTTGGCGTCTCTTCGACCTTCGCATCAAACATCATCCGCCCTACTGGATGGCAGGTGCATCGGCGATCGTGATTTACGCAAATTTCTTCACGCACCACTATGTAGGTGATTATCGCTGGTACATTGCTGCCTGTGTTTTAGGACTCTACGCCCGTTCGACAGTGATCTTCCGCCCCTATGATCGCGACCGGCGAATGCCGCTGCTGCTGTCATTCGTCCTGATTGGCTTCTTCATCTGGCTGGCCGAGAATATCAGCACGTTTCTCGGCGTCTGGAAATATCCCAACCAGCTCGGCGCCTGGTCGATGGTTCATATCGGCAAATGGAGTTCCTGGTGCCTCTTGGTCATCATGACCTTCACGATCGTCGTCAACCTGAAACATATCAAAAGGCATATTCACATTCCGGAGTGATAGCGCGCAACAGGGCCGGCGCAAACAAACCGCAAACGACAAAAGGCCGGACGATCGCTCATCCGGCCCTCGATCTTGTATCCGAAGCTTGCCTTAAGCGGCTGCGGCTTCTTCTTCAGCAGCAACGCGAGCCTTGTCGGCTGCGCCCTTGGCATTGACATCACGATCGACGAATTCGACGACTGCGAGAGCGGCATTGTCGCCCTGGCGGAAGCCGGCCTTCATGATACGCAGGTAGCCGCCGTTGCGGGTGGCGTAGCGCGTTGCGATCGCATCGAAGAGCTTCGAAACGACGGCTGCGTCGCGGATCTGCGAGATGGCCTGACGGCGAGCGTGCAGGTCGCCGCGCTTGCCGAGGGTTACCAGCTTCTCGACGATCGGACGAATTTCCTTCGCCTTCGGGAGCGTGGTCACGATCTGCTCATGGGTAATGAGCGAAGCCGCCATGTTGGCGAACATCGCCTTGCGGTGGCTAGCGGTTCTATTCAGCTTGCGGCCGGCTTTACCGTGGCGCATGGCTATTCTCCTTCACTTGCAGGCATCGTTCGCCCGCAGTTTGTTGGGCGCATGCCCCGCTCCGAATCCCGGCGGAGCGAAAGGTGCACGCGCAGTTTAAGATGCTAAGGCCAGCTTTAAGCGCTCCGCCGGAGCGCTCGCGGCCTTAGTATTGGTCTTCGTAACGCTTGGCGAGATCTTCGATGTTCTCGGGCGGCCATGCCGGCACTTCCATGCCGAGGTGCAGGCCCATGGAAGCGAGAACTTCCTTGATTTCGTTCAGCGACTTGCGACCAAAATTCGGCGTGCGGAGCATTTCTGCTTCGGTCTTCTGAATGAGGTCACCGATGTAGACGATGTTGTCGTTCTTCAGGCAGTTTGCCGAACGAACGGACAGTTCGAGTTCGTCCACCTTCTTGAGGAGCGCCGGGTTGAAAGCGAGTTCGGTAACTGCTTCCTCTTCGGTTTCCTTCTGCGGCTCGTCGAAGTTGACGAACACGCCAAGCTGATCCTGAAGGATGCGGGCCGCGAAAGCGACTGCATCTTCACCGCTGATCGAACCATCGGTTTCGATCGACATGCTCAGCTTATCGTAGTCGAGAACCTGTCCTTCGCGGGTATTTTCAACCTTGTAGGACACCTTCTTGACCGGCGAATAGAGGCTGTCGACCGGGATGAGGCCGATCGGAGCATCTTCCGCACGATTGCGCTCGGCGGGCACATAGCCCTTGCCGTTATTGACGGTGAATTCCATGCGGATCTCGGCACCCTCGTCGAGCGTGCAGATGACATGCTCGGGGTTGAGGATTTCGATATCGCCGACCGTCTGGATGTCGCCAGCCGTGACAACGCCTGGACCCTGCTTGCGCACGACCATGCGCTTGCTGTCATCGCCGTCCATCTTGATGGCGATTTCCTTGATGTTCAGCACGATGTCCGTCACGTCTTCCCGGACGCCGGGGATAGAGGAGAACTCATGCAGCACGCCGTCGATCTGCACGGCCGTCACAGCGGCGCCACGCAGAGAAGACAGTAGAACGCGACGCAGCGCGTTGCCGAGGGTGAGACCAAAGCCACGCTCCAGCGGTTCGGCCACGAGCGTTGCCTTGGTACGGCCGCTCGAGGTGAACTCGACCTTGTTGGGCTTGATCAGTTCCTGCCAGTTTTTCTGAATCATGTTTTTGCCTTCCGTTCGTTGCCACCATCCAATCGTGACAACCGAGCTTGAGTAACACCAAGCCGGGCGCATCTACCCCGGCCGGTGTCGTGAGTGGCGATGATCAGACGCGACGCTTCTTGCGCGGGCGGCAACCATTGTGCGGGATCGGCGTCACATCGCGGATCGACGTGATCATGAAACCAGCAGCCTGGAGCGCGCGCAGAGCGGATTCACGACCGGAGCCCGGACCGCAAACTTCAACTTCCAGCGACTTCATGCCATGTTCCTGAGCCTTCTTGGCGCAGTCTTCAGCAGCGATCTGGGCAGCGAACGGGGTCGACTTGCGCGAACCCTTGAAGCCCTTGGCACCAGCGGACGACCAGGCAATGGCGTTGCCCTGCGCGTCTGTGATGGTGATCATCGTGTTGTTGAAGGTCGAGTTGACGTGTGCGACGCCCGACGTAATATTCTTGCGCTCGCGACGACGAACGCGGACGGCTTCCTTGGCCATGTTAGTCCTTTCTTGGATCTCTGCACCGCCGTAATCCCAGCGGCTACACCGAAGCGACACTCATGGAGCACCGCTTCAAACTCAAAAGAGGCCGGCAGATCGCCAGCCTCCCAAATCCGGTTGCCCGGAAATTACTTCTTCTTACCGGCGATCGCCTTTGCCGGACCCTTGCGGGTGCGGGCATTGGTGTGCGTGCGCTGGCCGCGAACCGGCAGGCCGCGACGATGACGCAGGCCGCGATAAGAACCAAGGTCCATAAGACGCTTGATGTTCATCGCAGTTTCGCGACGCAGGTCACCTTCGACCTGATAGTCACGATCGATGGTTTCGCGGATCTGCAGAACTTCAGCATCGGTCAACTGGTTGACGCGACGCTCGGCCGGAATACCGACCTTCTCGCAGATTTCCTGTGCAAACTTCGGTCCGATCCCGTGAATGTAACGAAGCGCAATAACTACGCGCTTTGCAGTCGGGATGTTGACGCCAGCGATACGAGCCACGCCTGTTCTCCTTGCATTCCTTTTGCCTTGGCAAAGGGTCTTGTTATGCAGCCCGGGAGCTGCTTGTTCGATTTGTGTCCGCCACATGTCAAAACGACCGTACCCGGACTTCCCGTTGGAAATCCGCGCCGATCGCATGGCATGTCGCGAGTTGGCGCGGTGTTTAGCGGAATCAGTCCAAAAAAGCAACCGCTCCGGCAAGTTTATTTTAGGCTATCTAAAGCTTGGCCAGGATAGCCTCTATGCTGTCGGTCACATGCTCGATATCGGCCATGCCGTCGATGCTCTGCAACTTTCCCTTTGCATAGTAGTAACCGATCAGCGGTGAGGTCTCCTTGTAATAGACCTGAAGACGAGTCGCCATGGTTTCGGCATTATCATCCGGACGGCGCTTGAAATGGGTCGAACCGCATTTGTCGCACACGCCTGCCGTTGCCGGCAACTTGTCGGTGTCGTGATAGACACTGCCGCAGTTCGAGCACGAATAGCGACCAGACACGCGACGAATCAGTTCGGCATCATCGACCTTCAGCTCGATGACAACGGAGAGCTCGAGGCCCTTCGCATCGAGCATCTTTTCCGTTGCATCCGCCTGCACCAGCGTGCGTGGGAAACCATCGAGGATGAAACCCCTGGCACAATCCGGCTGATCGATGCGCTCAGAGACGATCGCATTGACGATCTCGTCGGAGACGAGCTTGCCAGCATCCATGACGGCCTTGGCGCGCTTGCCAACTTCCGTGCCGGCCTGAACGGCCGCGCGCAGCATATCACCCGTGGAAAGCTGCGGAATGCCATGCTTTTCCACGATGCGCTGGGCCTGGGTCCCCTTACCTGCTCCCGGCGGCCCTAAAAGTATGAGTCTCATCGCCCCCTCTTTCCTCCACGCAACTTCGATTTCTTGATCAGGCCTTCATATTGCTGTGCGATCAGGTGACCCTGAATCTGCGCCACCGTATCCAGCGTTACGCTAACCACGATCAGAAGCGAAGTGCCACCCAGAGACAAAGGAATACCGGTCTGGGATACGAGAATTTCGGGCAGGATGCAGACGAAGACAAGATAAATCGCGCCGATGACCGTGATACGGGTCAGCACGTAATCGATATATTCGGCGGTGCGCTCGCCCGGGCGGATGCCCGGAATGAAGCCGCCATGCTTCTTCAGATTGTCGGCAGTGTCCTTCGGATTGAAGACCAGCGCGGTGTAGAAGAAGGCGAAGAAGGCAATCAGAGCGCCGTAAAGCACCATGTAGACCGGCTGGCCATGGCCAAGTGCTGCAACGATGGAGGTGACCCAAGCCGGAAGCGCCGTGTTGTTGCCAAGGCCTGCAGCAGTTGCCGGCAGCAGCAGCAGCGAGGATGCAAAAATCGCTGGAATGACGCCCGAAGTGTTGAGCTTCAGCGGCAGGTGCGACGTATCGCCCTGGAACATGCGTGTGCCGACCTGACGCTTCGGATACTGGATCAGCAGGCGACGCTGCGCGCGTTCGACGAAGACGATGAGCGCAATGACCAGAATGGCGACGACCAGCACGGCGAGAATAAGCGGCGTGGAAAGCGCGCCCGTGCGGCCGAGTTCAAGCGTACCAGCTAGAGCGGTCGGCAGACCTGCAGCGATACCCGCGAAGATGATCAGCGAGATACCATTGCCGATGCCGCGCGACGTCACCTGCTCACCGAGCCACATCAGGAACATCGTGCCGCCGAGCAGCGTGATGACGGTGGAGATGCGGAAGAACCAGCCGGGATCGACGACGACGCCATTGCCATGCTCCAAGCCGATCGCAATGCCATAGGCCTGCAACGCGCCGAGCAGCACCGTGCCATAGCGGGTGTACTGGTTGATGATCTTACGGCCCTGCTCGCCTTCCTTCTTCAGGTTTTCGAGCGAGGGAACGACCGAGGTCATCAGCTGAACGATGATCGAGGCCGAGATATAGGGCATGATGCCGAGCGCGAAGATCGCCATGCGCTGTACGGCGCCGCCCGAAAACATGTTGAAGAGGCCAAGAATGCCGCCCGACTGATTCTGGAAAGCCTGGGCGTAAGCAGCAGGATTGAGGCCAGGAAGCGGAATATGGGTGCCAAGTCGGTAGACGAGGAGAGCGCCGAGCGTAAACCACAGGCGCTTCTTGAGATCCTCGGCTTTGGCAAAGGTCGAAAAATTGAGATTGGACGCCAATTGTTCCGCTGCAGAAGCCATGCAAATCTCCGCATCACCAATTCCGGCATAGTCGGCCGAGTTCGGAATCAGTCTGTAAATTGTTCAAAAGCCGGGCTTCGGACGGATTGCGCTGCAATCGGGCGCCTCACCCTGGGTTCCCGTTATCGATCGGAAAGATACTTGCCGCATCGATCAGATTCGTGAGGCTCACATATGGGAGCAAAATCGCCCGAAGTGAAGTCACTTCGGGCGATTATTGATAATATTATTCTGCGGCGGCAGCGAGCAGCTTGACGGAACCGCCAGCCTTTTCGATCTTCTCGACTGCGGTCTTGGAAGCGCCTGCAACTTCAAGAGCAAGCTTCGCCTTCAGTTCGCCGTCCGAGAGAACCCGAACGCCGTCCTTGACGCGGCGAATAACGCCGGCTGCCTTGAGGGCTGCTGCATCAACCGTGCTCTTCGCATCGAGCTTGCCGGCATCGACGGCAGCCTGAATGCGTGTCAGCGACACGACAACGTAATCGGCTGCGAAGATGTTGTTGAAGCCGCGCTTCGGCAGACGACGGTAGATGGGCATCTGACCGCCTTCGAAACCGTTGATCGCAACGCCCGAACGGGACTTCTGACCCTTCACACCACGGCCGCCGGTCTTGCCGGAGCCGGAGCCGATGCCGCGGCCGAGGCGCTTGCGGCTGTGGGTCGAGCCTTCGTTATCCTTGATTTCATTCAGTTTCATAGCGAATTACCTCCGGCTCACTTCTCGTCGACAACGCGAACGAGATGCTGGACAGCACGGATCATGCCACGAACAGCCGGGGTATCCTCCAGCGTGCGGCGACGGTGCATCTTGTTCAGTCCGAGACCGATCAGCGTCTTCTGCTGAACATCCGGACGGCGGATCGGGCTGCCAATCTGCTCGACCGTAACGGTCGCCTTGGCTTCAGCCTTCTTGGTCGTCTTGGCCATAGGTCAAACTCCCTTATTCTTCGGAGGCATTGCCCGAAGCGGCGCGGCGAGCCTGCAGGGTGGCATACTTGATGCCGCGCTGAGCTGCGATGTCCTTCGGGTGAACCTGGTGCTTCAGGGCGTCGAACGTGGCGCGAACCATGTTGTACGGGTTCGACGAACCGGTCGACTTGGCAACGACGTCATGAACGCCGAGCGTTTCGAAAACGGCGCGCATCGGGCCGCCGGCGATGATACCGGTACCGACCTTGGCCGAGCGCAGCAGAACCTTGCCGGCGCCATGGCGGCCATGAACGTCGTGATGCAGCGTACGGCCGTCGCGCAGCGGTACGAAGATCATGTCGCGCTTGGCGCTTTCGGTGGCCTTGCGGATGGCTTCCGGCACTTCGCGTGCCTTGCCATGGCCGAAGCCTACGCGGCCCTTCTGGTCGCCGACGACGACGAGAGCAGCGAAGCCGAAGCGACGGCCACCCTTAACGACCTTGGCGACGCGGTTGATCGCGACCAGCTTGTCGACGAATTCGCTATCGCGCTCTTCACGACTCTGACGGTCTTCCCGCGGAGCCCTCTTTTCCTGTGCCATTGTCCTCTTCCTTTTTCTTTTCCGGGTGCAATCGGCAAACAAAACGAAGACCGCATCAACCTCCCAAGGGAGATTTGCGGTCCGGTGAAAATCCGGCCGGCATCCTTTGGATCACCGGCCGGAAATCTGATTAGAAGGTCAGGCCGCCTTCGCGGGCTGCTTCAGCCAGGGCCTTGATACGGCCGTGGTAGATGAAAGCGCCGCGATCGAACACGACTTCCTTCACGCCGGCCTTGGAGGCGCGCTCGGCAACGAGCTTGCCAACGAGGGCTGCGGCGGCGGTATCGGCACCGGTCTTCAGAGAACCGCGCAGATCCTTGTCGAGGGTGGAGGCAGCCGCAAGGGTCTTGCCAGCCACGTCATCGATGACCTGGGCGTAGATGTTCTTCGACGAGCGATGAACCGACAGGCGCGGACGGCCATTGGCCACCGACTTGATTTGGCGGCGCACGCGGTTGGCGCGACGCGCAAGTGCTTCTTTCCTGCTAGCCATTTCGCGTGTTCCTTACTTCTTCTTGCCTTCTTTGCGGACGATCCGCTCTTCGGCATACTTAACACCCTTGCCCTTGTAGGGCTCGGGGCCGCGGTATTCGCGGATTTCAGCGGCAACCTGGCCGACCTGCTGCTTGTTGATGCCGGTGACGACGATTTCCGTCGGCTTCGGCACAGCGATCGAGATACCCTGCGGCGGCTCATAAACCACGTCGTGGCTGAAGCCGAGCGCGAGCTGCAGGTTCTTGCCCTGCATGGACGCACGGTAGCCGACGCCGTTGATTTCGAGCTTGCGCTCGTAGCCGTCCTTAACACCCTTGAAGATGTTCTCGATCATCGTGCGGGACATGCCCCACTTTGCGCGAGCATCCTTGGAGTCGTTGAGCGGCGTCACGACGATTGCATTGTTTTCCAGCTTGAGACCGATTTCGTCGTTAGCGACGAAAAACAGCTCGCCCTTGGGACCCTTGGCAGTCACTTTCTGGCCATCAACCGTGGCCGTGATCCCTGCAGGTACCTGAACGGGCTTCTTACCGATACGAGACATTTTTCAAACCTGTCTGTTTCGAGGGAGATATCTCTGTCCGATCTTAGAAGACCGAGCAGAGAACCTCGCCACCAACATTCTGTTCGCGAGCCTGGTGATCGGCCATCACACCCTTCGGAGTCGAAAGGATGGTGATGCCGAGGCCGTTCGCGACCTGCGGAATGGACTTGACCGAGACATAAACCCGGCGGCCCGGCTTAGACACACGGCCGATCTCGCGGATCACCGATGCGCCTTCGTAGTACTTGAGTTCGATGTTGAGCTCAGACTTGCCGTTGCCGAAATCGACGACGGAATAGCCACGGATGTAGCCTTCAGCCTGGAGAACATCGAGAACACGCGCACGGAGCTTGGACGCAGGCGTCGAAACCGACGACTTGCGGCGCGAAGCGCCATTGCGGATGCGGGTGAGCATATCGCCCAAAGGATCAGTCATAGACATCTAATCTGCTCCTTACCAGCTGGACTTGACGATGCCCGGCACCTTGCCGAGATTGCCGAGTTCACGCAGCGCGATACGCGACATGCGCAGTTTGCGGTAGTAGGCGCGCGGACGGCCAGACACTTCGCAACGATTGCGAATACGGGTCTTCGATCCATCGCGCGGGAGCGATGCCAACTTCAGGGTGGCCTTGAACCGGTCTTCGATCGAAAGAGACTGGTTCATGATGATTGCCTTGAGAGCAGCCCGCTTCGCGGCCTGGTTGGCAACCGTATTGCGGCGGCGCTTGTTCTTTTCAACTGCGCTTGTCTTCGCCATATCAGGGTTCCTTTTCTACGCTCGTCGTTACGGTTATTGACGGAACGGGAAGTTGAACTCTTTCAGAAGAGCCCGTGCTTCGTCGTCGGTCGTCGCCGTCGTGCAAACGATGATGTCCATGCCCCACATCTGATCAACCTTGTCGTAGTTGATCTCAGGGAACACAATGTGCTCCTTGATGCCCATGGCGAAATTGCCACGACCGTCAAAGCTCTTCGGGTTCAGGCCGCGGAAGTCGCGAACGCGCGGAAGCGCGATGTTGACCAGACGATCCAGGAACTCGTACATGCGGGCGCCGCGTAGGGTGACCTTCGCGCCGATCGGCATATTTTCGCGGACCTTGAAGCCAGCGATGGAGTTGCGTGCGCGCGTGATGACCGGCTTCTGGCCGGCGATCGCTGCGAGGTCTGCAGCAGCAACGGTCGGCTTCTTCGAATCAGCCGTCGCTTCGCCAACGCCCATGTTGATCACGATCTTGTCCAGCTTCGGGATCTGCATCTCGTTAGCGTAGGAGAACTTCTCCTGCATGGCTGCACGGATGCGAGCAACGTATTCCTTCTTGAGCCGCGGCTCGTACTTTACCTCAGCCATCGATCACTTCTCCCGAGGTCTTGGCCACGCGGACCTTCTTGCCATCCACAACCTTGAAACCGACGCGGGTCGGCTTGCCGTCCTTGTCGACGATTGCCAGGTTGGACAGGTGAAGCGAGGCTTCCTTGCTGATGATGCCGGCTTCCTGGTTCTGCGTCTGGCGCTGATGGCGCTTGATGACGTTGACGCCACGAACGACCGCACGGTCTTCCTTCGGCAGCACTTGAATGACTTCGCCGGTACGGCCCTTGTCCTTACCGGTCAATACGACAACCTTGTCGCCTTTACGGATCTTCTGCATCGCTCCGCTCCTTACAGTACTTCTGGAGCCAGCGAGATGATCTTCATGTGGTTCTTGGCGCGAAGTTCGCGCGGAACCGGTCCGAAGATACGGGTGCCGATCGGCTCTTTCTTGTTGTCGATGAGGACTGCTGCGTTGGTATCGAAGCGGATGACGCTGCCATCCGGACGACGGATGTCCTTGGCGGTGCGAACGACAACCGCCTTCATCACGTCACCCTTCTTCACACGGCCGCGCGGGATGGCTTCCTTGATCGAAACGACGATAACGTCGCCGATAGAAGCATACTTGCGCTTCGAGCCGCCCAGCACCTTGATGCACATGACACGACGTGCGCCGGAATTATCCGCCACGTCGAGGTTTGTTTGCATCTGAATCATGTCAGGTCGCCTTCTTGTTGTTACCGGAATGGTTGGGCCAATCGACCCCCTACCCCGGCTTATGGACTAGTGTCTTGTCTGATTATGCCTAGGCTTCGGAACCACCATGGGTCGCCTCTGCCGGCCATCAATAAAGCAAAAGAACGCCCGTTCTCGAGCGTCCTGCTTCCAAGCTCGTGCTTCATACAGATATTTCGCCCAAGCGCAAGGGCCTGAGCGAAATTCTGTTACTTGGACTGGGCGGAAACGACCGTCCAGGTCTTGTCCTTGGAGATCGGCGCGCATTCCTCGATGGAAACGACGTCGCCGATTTTGTACTGATTGTTCTCGTCGTGAGCCTTGTACTTCTTGGAACGACGAACGGTCTTCTGGAGCAGCGGGTGAGCGAAACGACGCTCGACGCGGACCACTACCGTCTTTTCGTTCTTGTCGCTGACCACGACGCCCTGCAGAATGCGCTTCGGCATGTTATTTTTCCTTTAGGCCTTTGCTTCTGCCGCCTTCTGGCGGGCAATGGTTTTTACGCGAGCGATGTCCTTGCGAACTTCGTTGATGCGCGAGGACTTTTCGAGCTGGCCGGTCGCCTTCTGAAAGCGCAGATTGAACTGCTCCTTCTTCAGCTTGGCAAGCTCGTCCTTGAGTTGGTCGGCGCTCAGGGCGCGAACATCTGCGGCTTTCATGAGCTTCTTCCTTACTCTGCAATGCGCTGAACGAAGCGCGTCTTGACCGAGAGCTTGGCAGCGCCGAGGCGCAGAGCCTCACGAGCGATTTCTTCGCTCACACCGTCGATCTCGAACATCATACGGCCGGGCTTGACCTTGCATGCCCAGTATTCGACGGAGCCCTTACCTTTACCCATACGGACTTCGGTCGGCTTTGCGGTTACCGGAACATCCGGGAACACGCGAATCCATACACGGCCGGCGCGCTTCATATAGCGCGTGATCGCGCGGCGAGCCGCTTCGATCTCGCGAGCGTTGACGCGGTTAGGCTCCTGCGACTTCAGGCCGAATTCGCCGAACGCCAGATCAGAACCACCCTTGGCAACGCCCTTGATGCGGCCCTTGAATTGCTTGCGGTACTTCGTACGCTTTGGCTGCAACATTTTCTTATTCTCCGAACTTATCTGCCACGTACGCTATCAAGCGTTGTCGCGGCGACGGTCTCTATCGCGATCGCGGCTAGCCGGACCCTGGGCGTCGCCTTCGAGCGCGCGGCGTTCGGAGGCCATCGGATCGTGCTCAAGGATTTCGCCCTTGAAGATCCAGACCTTGATGCCGCAGATACCGAAAGCGGTTTCTGCTTCAGCCGTACCGTAGTCGATGTCGGCGCGCAGCGTATGCAGCGGCACGCGGCCTTCGCGGTACCATTCCGTACGAGCGATTTCCGCACCGCCGAGGCGGCCAGCGCAGGTGATCTTGATGCCTTCGGCGCCAAGACGCATCGCGGACTGGACGGCGCGCTTCATGGCGCGACGGAAAGCAACACGGCGTTCCAGCTGCTGAGCGATCGACTGGGCAACCAGCGTCGCGTCGATTTCCGGCTTGCGAACTTCAACGATGTTGAGGTGCGTTTCGGAATTCGTCATATCCGACAGCTTCTTGCGGAGCTTGTCGATGTCAGCGCCCTTCTTGCCGATGATCAGGCCCGGACGAGCCGAGTGGATCGTGACGCGGCACTTCTTGTGCGGACGCTCGATGACCACCTTGGAGATACCAGCCTGCTTCAGTTCGTTCATGACGAACTTGCGCATCTTCAGGTCTTCGTGGAGGAGCTGGCCGTACTCGGCATTGTCCGCGAACCAGCGGCTATCCCAGGTACGGTTGATGCCAAGACGAAAGCCGATCGGATTGATTTTCTGACCCATTATGCGGCCTCCCCTTGAGCTTCCACTTCACGAACGACGATCGTCAGGTGCGCGAACGGACGCTCGATGCGAGACGCACGGCCGCGGCCACGAGCGTGGAAACGCTTCATGACGATCGACTTGCCAACGTAAGCTTCCGCTACGACCAGCGAGTCAACGTCGAGATCGTGGTTGTTTTCTGCATTGGCGATCGCAGATTCGAGCGTCTTCTTCACGGCGCCAGCGATACGCTTGCGCGAGAATTCCAGCTCTGCGAGCGCGCGGTCAACCTTCTTGCCGCGGATCGAAGCCGCGACCAGGTTGAGCTTCTGCGGGCTGACGCGGAGCGTGCGCGCAACTGCCTGCGCCTCGTTGTCCTTCAGCCGGCGTTCGGTTTTTGCCTTGCCCATTGTTACTTCCTCTTCGCCTTCTTGTCCGCACCGTGACCATAATAGGTACGGGTCGGGGCGAACTCGCCGAACTTGTGTCCGACCATGTCTTCATTGACGCTGACCGGAATGTGCTTGCTGCCGTTGTAGACGCCGAAGGTGAGACCAACGAACTGCGGCATGATGGTGGAGCGACGGCTCCACATCTTGATTACTTCGTTACGTCCGCCTTCACGCACCTTCTCAGCCTTCTTGAGAAGATAGCCGTCAACAAACGGACCTTTCCATACTGAACGAGCCACTTGAGACTTCCTCTCTTACTTCTTGCGCTGATGGCGCGAGCGCATAATCATCTTGTCGGTCGACTTGTTCGACCGCGTACGCTTGCCCTTGGTCGGCTTGCCCCATGGGGTCACCGGATGGCGACCGCCGGAGGTGCGGCCTTCACCACCGCCGTGCGGATGGTCGACCGGGTTCATGACAACGCCGCGGTTATGCGGCTTCTTGCCACGCCAACGCGAACGACCGGCCTTGCCGTCGTTGATGTTGCCGTGATCCGGGTTCGAAACCGCACCGATCGTTGCAAGGCAGGTACCGTGCACGAGGCGCTGTTCGCCCGAGTTCAGGCGAAGGATCGCCATGCCCTGGTCACGACCGACGAGCTGAGCGTAGGAACCGGCGGAGCGAGCGATCTGACCACCCTTGCCCGGCTTCATTTCCACGTTGTGGATGATGGAGCCGACCGGGATGAACTGAAGCGGCATGGTGTTGCCCGGCTTCACGTCCACTGCCTTTTCCGAAGCGATGACCTTGTCGCCCGAAGCGAGACGCTGCGGAGCGAGGATGTAGGCCAGTTCCCCGTCCGTATACTTCACCAGAGCGATGTAAGCGGTACGGTTCGGATCGTATTCGATACGCTCGACGGTTGCCTCGACGTCGAACTTGCGACGCTTGAAGTCGACCAGACGATAGCTGCGCTTGTGACCGCCGCCCTGGAAACGGACGGTGATGCGGCCGGTGTTGTTACGGCCACCCTTGGAGGTGAGGCCTTCCGTCAGCGACTTGACCGGCTTGCCCTTGTAGAGCGAGGAACGGTCGACGATGACCAGCTGACGCTGGCTCGGGGTCGTCGGATTGAATGTTTTCAATGCCATTTTCTTATTCCTCAGAGACCGGTGGAGACGTCGATCGACTGGCCTTCGGCGAGCGTCACAACAGCCTTCTTCACGTCCTTCTGCTTGCCGACGAGACCCTTGAACCGCTTGGTCTTGCCGAGGCGCAGCAGAGTGTTAACGGCCGTCACCTTGACGCCGAAGAGCGCTTCGACTGCAGCCTTGATTTCCGGCTTCGTCGCGGTCTTGGCAACGTTGAAAACAACCTGGTTATTGTCCGAAAGCAGCGTGGACTTTTCGGTGATCGCCGGAGAGACGATCACATCATAATGGCGAAGATCCGTCACTTGAATCGCTCCTCTAGAGCTTCGACTGCAGCCTTGGACAGCACGAGCTTGCCGCGACGCAGGATGTCGTAAACGTTGATGCCCTGAACCGGCAGAACATCGATGTTCGGGATGTTCTGGGCTGCGAGCTTGAAGTTGCTGTCGAGCTCAGCGCCGCCGATGAACAGAGCGTTCGTCAGGCCGAGCGTCTCGAAAGCGCCAGCGAGTGCCTTGGTCTTGGCTTCGGTTGCGACGAGATTGTCGATGACGATCACGTCTTCAGCCTTGAACTTGGCCGAAAGAGCATGACGCAGGCCGAGGGCGCGAACCTTCTTCGGCAGATCGTGCTCGTGGCTACGGGCGACCGGGCCGTGAGCCTTGCCACCGCCGCGGAACTGCGGAGCGCGAGCCGAATGGTGACGAGCGCGGCCCGTACCCTTCTGCTTGTACATCTTGGCACCGGTGCGCGCTACGTCCGCGCGGCCCTTGGCCTGATGCGTGCCCTGCTGCTTCTTGGCAAGCTGCCAGCGAATAACGCGAGCGAGAATGTCTTCACGCGGCTCGAGGCCGAAAATCGCATCAGAAAGGGAAACCTTCCCGGCGTCTTTGCCCTCAAGGGTCTTGACGTTGAATTCCATTGGTTTGGCTCCCTTACTTCGCTGCCGACTTGACGGCGTCGCGCACGATGATCCAGGCACCCTTGGAGCCGGGAACCGCACCCTTGACGAGGATCAGACCGCGATCTTCGTCGGTCGATACCACTTCCAGGTTCTGCGTCGTGACGCGGGTCTGGCCCATGTGACCAGCCATCTTCTTGTTCTTGAACACCTTGCCCGGGTCCTGGCGCGAGCCGGTCGAACCGTGCGAGCGGTGCGAAACCGACACACCGTGCGTGGCGCGCAGACCGCCGAAACCGTGGCGCTTGATGGCGCCGGCAAAGCCCTTACCGATCGTCGTGCCGGTCACGTCGACGAGCTGACCCGCCGTGAAGTGACCTGCGCTGAGTTCGGTGCCGACTGCGAGCAGATTGTCTTCCGTGACACGGAATTCTGCGAGCTTGGCCTTCGGCTCTACGCTTGCAACGGCGAAATGGCCGCGAAGAGCCTTCGTCGTGTTCTTAACTTTAGCCTGGCCGGCACCGAGCTGAACTGCGGTGTAGCCATTCTTTTCAACTGTGCGCTGGGCTACGACCTGGCAGCCTTCCATACGCAATACGGTAACCGGGACATGCTCGCCGGCGTCGTTATAGACGCGGGTCATTCCCACCTTCTGTGCAATCACACCTGAACGCATCGGTTCAATCCTTCTCACTCAGCTCGAGAACCAGAGGTCTCAGAGCTTGATCTCAACATCGACACCGGCGGCGAGATCGAGCTTCATCAGCGCGTCTACCGTCTGCGGGGTCGGGTCAACGATGTCGAGAAGGCGCTTATGCGTGCGCATCTCGAACTGCTCGCGGCTCTTCTTGTCGATGTGCGGGGACCGGTTTACCGTAAACTTCTCGATACGAGTCGGAAGCGGAACGGGGCCCCGGACGCTTGCACCGGTGCGCTTCGCCGTCGACACGATCTCGCGCGTGGAAGCATCGAGAATCCGGTGATCGAACGCCTTCAGGCGAATGCGGATATTTTGGCCGTTCATTCGACGTTATCCTTGTGTTTGTTATCTCGCGTGCCGCTCAAAAAAGGGCACGGATTGTTCTGTTTCCTAAGGCGGACCACCGGTTTCAAAGATCGAGAGGGACGCCGTCTGCGGCATCCCCATCCACTCTTTAGGCCATTCGGCCCACCCTATCGTTAATTTCATTGGCCACTTCGTTATCCGAAGCAGCACGCAAATCGCGCTCGCGCGCCATTTGCAACATTTCGATGTCATAAGCAAGCGGCTACTGCCGCTTGCATCATAATATTGTCATCGAGTCGGCCGCTCGGATGGAGCAACCGCCTTCGAATTACTCGACGATGCTTGCAACGATGCCAGCGCCGACGGTACGGCCGCCTTCGCGGATTGCGAAGCGAAGCTTTTCTTCCATCGCGATCGGAACGATCAGCTCAACGGCAACCGTGACGTTGTCGCCAGGCATGACCATTTCCGTGCCTTCCGGAAGCGTCACGATGCCCGTCACGTCCGTCGTGCGGAAGTAGAACTGCGGACGGTAGTTCGTGAAGAACGGCGTATGACGGCCGCCTTCTTCCTTCGTCAGGATGTAGGCTTCGGCCATGAACTTCTTGTGCGGCTTCACAGAACCCGGCTTGCACAGGATCTGACCACGCTCGACGCCGTCACGGTTCACACCGCGGATCAGCGCGCCGATGTTGTCGCCGGCCTGGCCCTGGTCGAGCAGCTTGCGGAACATTTCAACGCCGGTCACCGTCGTCTTCGACGTCGGACGAATGCCGACGATTTCGACTTCTTCACCAACCTTGACAATACCGCGCTCGACGCGGCCCGTCACAACCGTACCACGGCCCGAGATCGAGAACACGTCTTCGATCGGCATCAGGAACGGCTGGTCGATCGGACGCTCTGGCGTCGGGATGTAGGCGTCAACCTGAGCCATCAGCTCGCGGATCGCGTCTTCGCCGATCTTCTTGTCCGAATCTTCAAGAGCAGCAAGCGCCGAACCCTTGACGACCGGGATGTCGTCGCCCGGGAAGTCGTAGGACGACAGAAGTTCGCGAACTTCAAGCTCGACGAGCTCGAGAAGCTCGGCGTCGTCAACCTGGTCGACCTTGTTCAGGAACACCACGATCGCCGGAACGCCAACCTGGCGGGCGAGCAGGATGTGCTCGCGCGTCTGCGGCATCGGGCCGTCGGCGGCAGAGCAAACCAGGATCGCGCCGTCCATCTGAGCCGCACCCGTGATCATGTTCTTCACGTAGTCCGCGTGGCCGGGGCAGTCAACGTGCGCATAGTGACGGTTCGGCGTCTCGTATTCAACGTGGGCCGTCGAGATCGTGATGCCACGAGCCTTCTCTTCCGGAGCAGCGTCGATTTGGTCATACGCCTTGAACTCGCCGAAGTACTTCGTGATCGCTGCCGTCAGCGAAGTCTTGCCGTGGTCAACGTGACCGATCGTCCCGATGTTAACGTGCGGCTTATTGCGCTCAAACTTACTCTTTGCCATTTTCGGCTCTCCGTTTTCCTGTCCCCTGAGGGATCAATTCTTGTTATCGGTCAATTGGTATTCCGGTCACTTCTGACCGGAATACTTTGCCTGGATTTCCTGTGCGACGTTCGACGGAACCGGCGCGTAATGATCGAAGGTCATCGTGTACTGTGCGCGGCCCTGAGACATCGAACGCAGATTGTCGACGTACTTGAACATGTTCGCCAGCGGGACGTTCGCGTTGATGACGACAGCTATACCGCGGCTTTCCTGGCCCTGGATCTGACCACGGCGAGAGTTCAGGTCACCGATCACGTCACCGACGTAATCTTCCGGCGTCACGACTTCGACCTTCATCATCGGCTCGAGGAGCTGAGCACCGGCTTCGCGGGCTGCTTCACGGAAGCAGGCGCGGGAAGCGATTTCGAAGGCCAGAACCGACGAGTCGACGTCGTGGAAGGCACCGTCGATAAGCGTCGCCTTGACGCCGAGCATCGGGAAGCCAGCCAGCGGGCCGGAAGACAGAACGCTTTCGATACCCTTCTGAACGCCCGGAATGTATTCCTTCGGAACAGAACCGCCGACGATCTTGGACTCGAACTTGAAGTCGTCGCCATCCGGGTTCGGTTCGAACACGATCTTGACGCGAGCGAACTGACCGGTACCACCCGACTGCTTCTTGTGGGTGTAGTCCTTTTCCGTCTGACGCGTGATGGTTTCGCGGTAAGCAACCTGCGGCGCGCCGACGCTTGCTTCAACCTTGAATTCACGGCGCATACGGTCGACGATGATGTCGAGGTGAAGTTCACCCATGCCGGCGATGATGGTCTGACCCGATTCCTGGTCCGTCTTGACGCGGAAGGACGGATCTTCAGCAGCCAGGCGGTTGAGTGCGAGGCCCATTTTTTCCTGGTCGCCCTTGGTCTTCGGCTCGATCGCGATCTGGATGACCGGCTCGGGGAATTCCATGCGCTCGAGGATAACCGGCTTCAGCGGATCACAGAGCGTATCGCCTGTGGTGGTTTCCTTGAGGCCAGCAAGAGCTACGATGTCGCCAGCGAAGGCTTCTTCGATGTCTTCGCGCGAGTTCGAGTGCATCTGCAGCATGCGACCGACGCGCTCGCGCTTGTCCTTGACCGTGTTCATGACCGACGCGCCCTTTTCGAGCTTGCCGGAGTAGATGCGGGCGAAGGTCAGCGAACCGACGAAGGGGTCGTTCATGATCTTGAACGCGAGCATGGACAACGGCTCGCTGTCGTCAGCATGACGTTCGATCTCGGCTTCGGTCTTGAAGTCGATGCCCTTGATCGCCGGAATGTCGAGCGGCGACGGCAGGTATTCGACAACGGCGTCGAGCAGCGGCTGAACGCCCTTGTTCTTGAAGGCAGTGCCGCAGAACATGGGATGGAACTTGACGTCGATCGTGCCGCGACGGACGAGCGCGCGGATCTGTTCGTTGTCAGGCAGGTTGCCTTCGAGATAAGCTTCGGTCGCGGCTTCGTCGATCTCGACAACGGTCTCGATCAGCTTTTCGCGATACTCCGCAGCCTTCGCCTTCATGTCTTCCGGGATTTCGACGACGTCCCACTGAGCGCCGAGCGATTCGTCGCGCCAGATCAGAGCGTTCATCTCGATCAGGTCGATAACGCCCTTGAAGTCGCTTTCAGCGCCGATCGGCAGCTGCATGACGACGGCAGTGGCGCCCAGGCGGGTCTTGATCATCTCGACCGAGCGATAGAAATCGGCGCCGGTCTTGTCCATCTTGTTGCAGAAGATCATGCGCGGAACATGATACTTCTCGGCCTGACGCCACACGGTTTCCGTCTGCGGCTCAACGCCGGCGTTGGCGTCGAGCAGAGCGATAGCACCGTCGAGAACGCGCAGCGAACGCTCGACTTCGATGGTGAAGTCGACGTGACCGGGGGTGTCGATGATGTTGAAACGGCGGGTCTTGCCGTCGCGGCCCTTCCAGAAGGTGGTCGTAGCAGCTGAGGTGATCGTGATGCCACGCTCCTGCTCCTGCTCCATCCAGTCCATGGTAGCTGCGCCGTCGTGCACTTCGCCGATCTTGTGCGACTTGCCGGTGTAGTAAAGAATACGCTCGGTGGTCGTGGTCTTGCCGGCGTCGATGTGCGCCATGATACCGAAATTGCGGTAGTCTTCGATTTTATATTCGCGAGCCATAATGGACTGCCTTTCCGAAACCGTTCGGGATTACCAGCGATAATGCGAGAACGCACGGTTGGCATCAGCCATCTTGTGCGTGTCTTCGCGCTTCTTGACGGCAGCGCCGCGGTTGTTGGAGGCATCGAGAAGTTCGCCGCACAGACGATCGACCATCGTCGTCTCGTTACGCTTGCGAGCAGCAGTGATCAGCCAACGGATGGCCAAGGCCTGACGGCGCTCCGGACGAACGTCGACCGGAACCTGATACGTAGCACCACCAACGCGACGTGAACGAACTTCGACGTGCGGAGCGATGTTATCCAAAGCCTGATGGAACACGCCGAGCGGCTCCTGCTTTGCCTTGCCCTGCACGGCGTCGAATGCGCCGTATACGATGCTTTCAGCGACGGACTTCTTGCCGTCGAGCATGATAGCATTCATGAACTTGGTGACGACCAGATCGCCGAACTTCGGGTCCGGGTTGATCTCGCGCTTTTCTGCTCTGTGACGTCTGGACATGTAACTTCTCGTCTCTCAACTGTTTGCGGCGCTTCACCACGCGGAGAACCTCGCGCAGCGCCGGATTATCTAAAAATCCGAATTACTTCGGACGCTTCGCACCATACTTCGAACGGCGCTGCTTGCGGTTCTTGACACCCTGGGTATCGAGAACGCCGCGGATGATGTGGTAGCGAACACCCGGAAGGTCCTTCACGCGGCCGCCACGGATCATGACGACGGAGTGTTCCTGAAGGTTGTGACCTTCACCGGGAATGTAACCAATGACTTCGAAGCCGTTGGTCAGGCGGATCTTTGCGACCTTACGCAGAGCCGAGTTCGGCTTCTTCGGCGTCGTCGTGTAGACGCGGGTGCAAACGCCGCGCTTCTGCGGGTTCTCCTGAAGAGCGGGAACCTTGTTACGCTTTACCTGCGCCTGGCGAGGCTTGCGGATCAGCTGGTTTACGGTAGGCATTCAACCATCCCTTGTAAATCTATTTCGACACCCTTACGGGCATGACTTTCGCCGTCACCGGCAACGACACACGATCGTCTCAATGCGCAAAACGTGGCCCGATCCGCTTTCGCAGATGGACCACAAAAAAGCAGAGGACGCCGTAAAATGCGTCTTGCGTGCAGCATTCGTGTCTTCAACGTGCGTTTAGAACCTTGTTTGAGGTGAACTCCAGGGCGCGTCGCCCCGAACAGCCATGCCTCACATGGGTTCCGATGGCGGCGGTACTACTGTTTTCCCGCCGGTTCGTCAAGGCCGGTTAAGAAATTATCTTTGTCATAAAGCCCGGAAACCCCGGGCAAACCAGCCGTTTGACGCATTGGATACGGAAATGCCGCCCCTTCGGCAAGATGGACTTTGGTATTTTGCCAAAATCCCTATAAGGAATCGCAGGAGGACATTTCCATCCGCCGGACCCGAGCCACCTCAGAGAATCGCCGGGTCGATTCGACACTCCCGAAGGAAGATCCATGATTACTGCGCCAGACAACGACAACAATTCCGACGGTCCCATGATCTTTATCATCATCGGCAAGGGATATGAGACCGATGGCGGCGAAGGCATCGATCTGCATGTCATGCTGAAAGCGCCTGACGATGATACCGCCGTGCGCGAGGCGCTGAACGCGCTGGCCGAAGAAGGCTTCATCGAGGCCGACCTCGACCAGATTGGGCTGTTGACGGACATACCGGACGAGGAACCGCACGCCTCCGCCTACCAGGGTGCGCTCGAAGGCGAGGTCGCGATCATCCGCTTCCGCTGATCGGACGGCTGCCCGCGAGGGCCTCCCCTCGCCCGTTTCGATTTCATCATCGCACAAAAAGAAACCGCCCGGATCGCTCCGGGCGGTTTTGATTTTTTCAATTCAGTACCGGCTTATTCGGCCGGGCTGTTCTCGCTGGCGAGGTCCTGCAGCATCGGCGTTGCGACACCGGCGCCTGTGCCCTTGCGGCGCTCTTCGAGGATGAGCTCGTCGCGGGCCGTGGCAATGCGGCGGATCTGCGTCATGGTACCACCGGTACCGGCCGGGATCAGGCGGCCGACGATGACGTTTTCCTTCAGACCCTGCAGACCGTCGGTCTTGCCGGCGATAGCAGCTTCGGTGAGCACCTTCGTCGTCTCCTGGAAGGATGCAGCCGAGATGAAGGACGGCGTCTGCAGCGATGCCTTGGTGATCCCAAGCAGAACCGGGTCGCCATAAGCGGGCTTCTTGCCTTCTTCGATCAGGCGGTCGTTGGCGTCGTCCAGTTCGATACGGTCGACATTGTCGCCGACGATGTACTGGCTGTCGCCCGCATCGGTGATTTCCACCTTCTGCAGCATCTGACGGACAATCACTTCGATGTGCTTGTCGTTGATGACAACACCCTGCAAGCGATAAACTTCCTGGATTTCGTTGACCAGGTAGGAAGCCAGAGCTTCCACGCCCTTGATCGCCAGGATGTCGTGCGGAGCCGGGTTACCGTCGAGGATGTAATCACCCTTTTCGATATAGTCGCCTTCCTGAAGGTGGAAGGGCTTGCCCTTCGGGATCAGGTATTCGACGGGCTCGACACCGTCTTCCGCCGGCTCGATGATGACGCGGCGCTTGTTCTTGTAGTCACGGCCGAGGCGGATCGTGCCATCGATTTCTGCGATGATGGCGTGGTCCTTCGGACGACGAGCTTCGAACAGTTCGGCAACGCGCGGCAGACCACCGGTGATGTCCTTGGTCTTGGCGCTTTCCAGCGGCGAACGGGCGAGAACGTCACCCTGCGACACCTTCGTACCCGGCTCGACCGACAAGATCGCGTCGACCGAGAGCAGGAAGCGGGCTTCACCGCCACGAGACAGCTTGGCGACATTGCCGCTGGCGTCCTTGATGACGATCGCCGGCTTCAGATCGGAGCCGCGCGGCGTCGAGCGCCAGTCGATAACCTGACGCTTGGTGATGCCGGTGGACTCGTCCGTCGCTTCGAGGACCGAGAGACCGTCGACGACGTCTTCGAAGTGAACCGTACCAGCCACTTCCGTCATCATCGGACGGGTATAGGGGTCCCACTCCGCCAGACGCTGACCGCGCTTCACCTTGTCGCCTTCGTCGACATACAGCTTCGAGCCGTAAGCGACGCGCTGCGAAGAGCGTTCGACACCACGTTCGTCCAGGATCTGGACCGTCATGTTGCGGCCCATGGCAACCAGGTTGCCATCGGAATTGCGCAGCATGTTACGGTTCTTGATCTGAACCGTGCCCTCGTAGGAGGCTTCCAGGAACGACTGGTCGACCACGGTCGCCGTGCCGCCCAAGTGGAAGGTACGCATGGTCAGCTGGGTGCCCGGCTCACCGATCGACTGTGCGGCGATGACGCCGACAGCTTCGCCGATGTTCACAGGCGTACCGCGAGCAAGGTCACGGCCGTAGCAGACCGAGCAGACACCCGTCTGGATTTCGCAGGTTAGTGCCGAACGGATACGGATCGACTGGATGCCGGCCTTCTCGATCTCGATGACGTCAGGCTCCAGGATCATCTTGCCGGCATCGACGATGCGCTCGCCCGTGACCGGATGATCGATATCGTCGAGCGCCGTACGGCCGAGGATGCGGGCGCCGAGCGAGGCGACCACCTGACCGGCATCGACGATGGCGGTCATGGTGAGGCCGTTTTCGGTGCCGCAATCGACGTGCGTGACGATGCAGTCCTGCGCGACGTCGACGAGACGACGGGTCAGGTAACCGGAGTTGGCGGTCTTCAAGGCGGTGTCGGCCAGACCCTTACGGGCACCGTGGGTCGAGTTGAAGTACTCGTTAACGGTGAGGCCTTCCTTGAAGTTCGAGATGATCGGCGTCTCGATGATTTCGCCCGACGGCTTGGCCATGAGGCCGCGCATACCGCCCAGCTGACGCATCTGGTTCGGAGAACCACGAGCACCAGAATGGCTCATCATGTAGATCGAGTTCATCGGCTTCTGGCGACCGGTCTTTTCGTCGAATTCGACGGCCTTAATGCGGGCCATCATTTCTTCGGCGACCTTTTCCGTGGCCTTGCCCCAGGCGTCGACAACCTTGTTGTACTTCTCGCCCTGGGTGATCAGACCGTCATTGTACTGCTGCTCGTATTCCTTCACGAGCGCTTCCGTATCGCCGACGATCTTGACCTTGGTGTCCGGGATGACCATGTCGTCCTTGCCGAACGAAATGCCGGCGCGGCAGGCATGGGAGAAGCCAAGCTGCATGATGCGGTCGCAGAAAATGACCGTGTCTTTCTGGCCGCAATGACGGTAGACCGTGTCGATCATCTTGGAGATGTTCTTCTTGGTCATTTCCTGGTTGCAGATGTCGAAGGTGACCTTGCCGTGCTTCGGCAGAAGTTCGCCGATCAGCAGGCGGCCAGGGGTCGTTTCATAGATCTTCGAATAGGGCTTGCCATCTTCGCCGATCGACTTGAAGCGGCCGCGAATCTTCGAATGCAGCGTCACGACCTTGTTTTCGAGAGCGTGATGCAGCTCGCCGAGGTCGGAGAAGGCCATGCCTTCGCCCGGCTCGTTCTGGTTCAGGATCGACAGATAGTACAGGCCGAGAACCATGTCCTGCGAGGGAACGATGATCGGCGCGCCGTTTGCCGGGTGCAGAATGTTGTTGGTCGACATCATCAGCACGCGGGCTTCAAGCTGGGCTTCCAGCGAGAGCGGCACGTGGACAGCCATCTGGTCGCCGTCGAAGTCAGCGTTGAAGGCCGTGCAGACGAGCGGGTGCAGCTGGATCGCCTTGCCTTCGACCAGCGTGGGTTCGAAGGCCTGGATACCCAGGCGGTGCAGCGTCGGTGCACGGTTCAGGAGAACCGGATGCTCGCGGATGACCTCGTCGAGGATATCCCAGACTTCCGGCTTCTCCTTTTCGACCAGCTTCTTGGCCTGCTTGACGGTCGAGGAATAACCCTTCGCGTCGAGGCGGGCATAGATGAACGGCTTGAACAGCTCGAGCGCCATCTTCTTCGGCAGGCCGCACTGATGCAGCTTGAGTTCCGGACCGGTCACGATGACCGAACGGCCGGAATAGTCGACGCGCTTGCCGAGCAGGTTCTGACGGAAGCGGCCCTGCTTGCCCTTGAGCATGTCGGACAGCGACTTCAGAGGACGCTTGTTGGCGCCGGTGATGACGCGGCCACGGCGGCCGTTGTCGAACAGCGCATCGACAGATTCCTGCAGCATGCGCTTTTCGTTGCGGATGATGATGCCCGGAGCGCGCAGCTCGATGAGGCGCTTCAGGCGATTGTTACGGTTGATGACGCGGCGGTACAGATCGTTCAGATCCGAGGTCGCGAAGCGGCCGCCGTCGAGCGGAACCAGCGGGCGCAGGTCCGGCGGGATAACCGGCACGACCTTCATGATCATCCATTCGGGACGGTTGCCCGACTCCATGAAGTTCTCGACGATCTTCAGACGCTTCATCAGCTTCTTCTGCTTGAGATCCGACGTGGTGTCGGCAAGCTCGGAGCGCAGGTCGCCGGCGATCTTCTCGAGGTTCATGCTGGCCAGCATCTCGTAGATCGCTTCAGCGCCGATCATGGCGGTGAACTGGTCTTCGCCATATTCGTCGACGGCGAGCATGTACTCTTCTTCCGAGAGAAGCTGATGCTCCTTCAGAGCCGTCAGGCCCGGCTCGGTGACGATGTAGTTTTCGAAGTAGAGAACGCGTTCCACATCCTTCAGCGTCATGTCGAGCAGCGTCGAAATGCGAGAAGGCAGCGACTTCAGGAACCAAATGTGAGCAACGGGAGCGGCGAGCTCGATATGGCCCATACGCTCACGGCGAACGCGCGACAGCGTGACTTCGACGCCGCACTTTTCGCAGATGATGCCCTTGTACTTCATGCGCTTGTACTTGCCGCACAGGCACTCGTAGTCCTTGATCGGTCCGAAGATTCGCGCGCAGAAAAGACCATCGCGTTCCGGCTTGAACGTGCGATAGTTGATCGTTTCCGGCTTCTTGATCTCGCCATAAGACCAGGAAAGAATCTTCTCCGGCGACGCAATCGAAATCCGGATGGAATCGAAATTCTGTGCAGGCACCTGCGGATTGAAAAGATTCATGACCTCTTGGTTCATGCCTATCTCCTTTAGGGGCGAAAGCCCTCGAATTGCGAACAGTGCCGGCAAATCCCGGGAACCGGCCCGACGCTTTAAAACCGCCTTGCGGCGCCATGCATCCGAAGGGACGCCAACGGCGCTGCAATATTCCAAACGGTGCGCGCTGTCCGACAGCGCGCACCTGACAGGCTACTACTCGGCTGCGTCCGGAAGCTGGCTCGCCGCCTGCAGATCATCGACCTTGGAGTTTTCCAGTTCGACGCTGAGACCCAGCGAGCGCATTTCCTTGACAAGAACGTTGAAGCTTTCCGGAATGCCCGCCTCGAAGGTGTCGTCGCCACGAACGATGGCTTCGTAGACCTTGGTACGGCCGGCCACGTCGTCCGACTTGACCGTAAGCATTTCCTGCAGCGTGTAGGCTGCACCGTAAGCTTCGAGCGCCCAGACTTCCATTTCGCCGAAGCGCTGACCGCCGAACTGCGCCTTACCGCCCAGCGGCTGCTGGGTGACGAGCGAGTACGGACCGATCGAACGGGCGTGGATCTTGTCGTCGACAAGGTGGTTCAGCTTCAGCATGTAGATGTAACCAACCGTGACCTGGCGGTCGAACTGTTCGCCGGTACGACCGTCGTATAGCGTCGACTGACCGGTCTGCTTGAGACCTGCCATCGCCAGCATGTGGTTGACGTCCGCTTCGCCGGCGCCATCGAAGACCGGGGTCGCGATGGACACGCCACGCTTCCACTGGTCGGCCAGACGCAGGACCGATGCATCGTCATACCCGTGAACATCGTCGCTCTTCGGACCATCGCCGACAACCATATCGATCGTCTTGCGCAGGGGCTCGATATTGCCGCTTGCCTTGTAGGCTTCGATCAGTTCGCCGATCTGACGCCCCATGCCGGCGCAAGCCCAGCCGAGGTGCGTTTCGAGAATCTGACCGACGTTCATGCGCGAGGGCACGCCAAGCGGGTTCAGCACGATATCGACATGCGTACCGTCTTCGAGGAACGGCATGTCTTCAACCGGGACAATGCGCGACACCACGCCCTTGTTCCCGTGACGGCCTGCCATCTTGTCGCCCGGCTGGATCTTGCGCTTAACAGCGACGAAGACCTTGACCATCTTCATGACGCCCGGAGGCATTTCGTCGCCGCGCTGGACCTTTTCGACCTTGTCCATGAAGCGCTGTTCGAGACGCGACTTGGATTCGTCGTACTGGCCACGCAGGGCTTCGAGCTCGCTCTGGACCTTCTCGTCCTCGACGGCGAACATCCACCACTGCGAACGCGGATATTCCGAAACCACGACATTCGACAGTTCCGTGCCCTTCTTGAAGCCCTTCGGACCAGCAAGAGCGACCTGACCGCGCAGCATTTCGATCAGGCGGCCGTAGACGTTACGGTCGAGGATCGCCTGCTCGTCGTCGCGGTCCTTGGCAAGACGTTCGATTTCTTCGCGCTCGATCGCCATGGCACGCTCGTCCTTTTCGACGCCGTGGCGGTTGAAGACGCGAACTTCGACGACCGTACCGTAGGTACCGGGCGGCATGCGCATGGAGGTATCGCGAACGTCGGATGCCTTTTCACCGAAGATGGCGCGCAGAAGCTTTTCTTCCGGCGTCATCGGGCTTTCGCCCTTCGGCGTGATCTTGCCGACGAGGATATCGCCCGGCTGAACTTCGGCGCCGATGTAAACGATACCGGCTTCGTCCAGGTTCTTCAGCGCTTCTTCCGAAACGTTCGGAATATCGCGGGTGATTTCTTCCGGGCCGAGCTTGGTGTCGCGCGCCATCACTTCGAATTCTTCGATGTGGATGGAGGTGAACACGTCGTCGGCAACGATACGCTCGGAGAGCAGGATCGAGTCTTCGTAGTTGTAGCCGTTCCACGGCATGAACGCGACGAGCACGTTCCGGCCGAGAGCCAGATCGCCCAGATCGGTCGACGGGCCGTCTGCCAGGATGTCACCCTTGTTGACCACGTCACCGACGGTAACGAGCGGACGCTGGTTGACGCAGGTGTTCTGGTTCGAACGCTGGAACTTCATCAGGCGGTAGATATCGACGCCGGACTTCGACGGATCGAGGTCTTCGGTGGCGCGGATAACGATACGCGTCGCGTCGACCTGGTCGACCACGCCGCCGCGGCGGGCGCCGATGGCAGCACCGGAGTCACGCGCGACGACCGGCTCCATGCCGGTGCCGACGAACGGAGCTTCGGCACGCAGAAGCGGCACGGCCTGACGCTGCATGTTCGAGCCCATGAGAGCGCGGTTGGCGTCGTCGTTTTCCAGGAACGGGATCAGAGCGGCAGCAACCGAAACCAGCTGCTTCGGCGAGACGTCCATCAGGTTGATGTTGTCGCGCGGAGCGAGCATGACTTCGCCGGCATGACGGCAAACGACGAATTCTTCGATGAAGGAACCGTCGGCGTCGAGCTCGGCGTTGGCCTGGGCAACGTAGTACTTCGCCTCTTCCATGGCGGAGAGGTAGAGCACGTCGTTGGTCACCTTACCGTCGATGATGCGGCGATAAGGGCTTTCGATGAAGCCGTACTTGTTGACGCGGGCAAAGGTCGCCAGCGAGTTGATAAGACCGATGTTCGGACCTTCCGGCGTTTCGATCGGGCAAATACGACCGTAGTGCGTCGGATGAACGTCGCGGACTTCGAAGCCGGCGCGCTCGCGGGTCAGACCGCCCGGGCCGAGAGCCGAAAGACGGCGCTTGTGAGTGATTTCCGAAAGCGGGTTCACCTGGTCCATGAACTGCGACAGCTGCGACGAGCCGAAGAATTCACGGACGGCGGCGGCGGCCGGCTTGGCGTTGATCAGATCCTGCGGCATGACCGTGTCGATTTCGATCGAGGACATACGTTCCTTGATCGCACGTTCCATGCGCAGCAGGCCCAGACGATACTGGTTTTCCATCAGCTCGCCAACCGAACGGACACGGCGGTTGCCGAGGTTGTCGATGTCGTCGATCTCGCCCTTGCCATCGCGCAACTCGACCAGCATCTTGACCACGGCCAGGATGTCGTCCTTGCGCAGAGTGCGAACGGTGTCTTCGACGTCGAGGTCGAGGCGCATGTTCATCTTCACGCGGCCGACGGCGGAGAGGTCGTAACGCTCCGCATCGAAGAACAGTGAGTTAAACATGGCTTCAGCCGATTCCATGGTCGGCGGCTCGCCCGGACGCATGACGCGGTAGATGTCGAACAGAGCGTCCTGACGGTTCTCGTTCTTGTCGGCCGACAGCGTGTTGCGGATGTAGGCGCCGACGTTGATGTGGTCGATGCCGAGAACCGGGATCTCGTCGAAGCCCGCCTTCAGGATGACAGGCAGGGTCTTCTCGTCGATTTCGTCGCCTGCTTCGAGATAGATCTCGCCCGTCTGGAAATTGACGATATCTTCCGCCAGGAACAGGCCGTACAGCTCTTCGTCCGTCGCCTTCAGAGCCTTGAGACCCTTTTCCTGCAGCTGGCGCAGCAGGCGCGGGGTGAGCTTCTTGCCACCTTCGACAACGACTTCACCGGTGTCGGCGTCGATCATATCGGCAACGGTCTTGGCGCCCTTCAGCGTTTCCGGCTTGAAGGGAATGCGCCAGCCCTGGCCGTCGCGCTGGTAGAACGACTTGGTGTAGAAGGTCGACAGGATGTCTTCGCCGTCCATGCCGAGCGCCATCAGCAGCGACGTCACCGGAATCTTGCGGCGGCGGTCGATACGGGCGTAGACGATGTCCTTGGCGTCGAATTCGATATCGAGCCAGGAACCGCGATACGGAATGACGCGGGCGGCAAAGAGCAGCTTGCCGGAAGAATGGCTCTTGCCCTTGTCGTGGTCGAAGAAGACGCCCGGCGAACGGTGCATCTGAGACACGATCACGCGCTCGGTGCCGTTGACGATAAACGTACCGTTGTTCGTCATGAGCGGCATGTCGCCCATGTAGACGCTCTGTTCCTTGATGTCCTTGATGGACTTCGCGCCCGTATCCTCGTCGATATCGAACACGATCAAACGGAGGGTAACCTTCAGCGGCGCGGCATAGGTCAGGTCGCGCTGGCGGCACTCGTCGACGTCGAATTTCGGCGGTTCGAATTCATAGGATACGAACTCCAGCATGGAAGCGCCGGAGAAATCGGAGATCGGGAATACCGACTTGAAGACAGCCTGAAGACCTTCGTCAGGGCGGCCGCCCTTCGGCTCTTCGACCATGAGAAACTGATCGTAGGACGCCTTCTGAACCTCGATGAGGTTCGGCATCTCTGCGACTTCGGGAATCTTACCAAAAAACTTGCGTACGCGCCTGCGACCGTTGAACGAAAGGGTCTGAGCCATCGTCGCTCCTTTAAAATCCTGCACCCGGGCCTGCAACGGACGGGAATCGCTGGCCAGGCGACCCCATCAATCAATGAGTAGTTCAATCTCGTCTATCTAACCGAAAACCGCTCAGCCGGATTGCGTCGCGGTTCGGTTTGAGACCATCCTCTTGAAGAACCCATTACCCAAAAGCCGTTTTGCCCGCGGCTTTTGGGTAATTCGTTCAGAAAAACGGCAAATGGGAGGTAGCAAAAAGCCACCTCCCAAAGCAGTTAAGCTTACTTAACGTCGACCTTAGCGCCGGCGTCTTCGAGCTTCTTCTTGATGTCAGCAGCTTCAGCCTTGGAAACAGCTTCCTTGACAGCCTTCGGAGCGGCTTCAACGAGGTCCTTGGCTTCCTTGAGGCCGAGGCCGGTGATAGCGCGGACTTCCTTGATGACGTTGATCTTGTTCGCGCCGGCATCAGCGAGGATGACGTCGAACTCGGTCTTTTCTTCTTCAGCAGCTGCAGCAGCGCCGCCAGCACCACCGGCAACGGCAGCAACAGCTACCGGAGCAGCGGCGGAAACGCCCCACTTTTCTTCGAGAAGCTTCGACAGTTCTGCGGCTTCGAGAACGGTCAGCGAGGAGAGGTCGTCTACGATCTTTGCGAGATCAGCCATTTTTGTAGTTCCTTTTGTTCGGTTCGAACTGGTTGATTATAAACAGCGAAAAACCGCCTTACGCGGCTTCGTCCTTCTTGGCGTAGGCCGAGAACACGCGAGCAAGCTGGCTTGCCGGCGCTGCAACAACACCTGCGATGCGGGTAGCCGGAGTCTGGATCATGCCCAGCAGCTTCGCGCGCAGCTCGTCCAGCGAAGGCAGGGTCGCGAGCGACTTTACACCTTCGGCGTTGAGCGTTGTTGTTCCCATGGCGCCGCCCAGAACAACGATCTTATCGTTGCTCTTGGCGAAATCCACGACGACCTTCGGAGCGGTAATCGGATCAGTGCTGTATGCGATCAGCGTCTGACCGGTGAAGAGATTGGAAATCCCTTCCGCATCCGTGCCCTGAAGAGCAATTTTGGCCAGGCGGTTCTTCGCGACTTTGACGGTGCCGCCAGCAGCGCGCATCTTCGAACGAAAATCGTTCATCTGAGCGACTGTAGCACCAGCATAGTGGGCCACGACAACCGAACCCGAAGCCTTGAAGACTTCGTTCAGTTCCGTGACGAATTCGCGTTTTTCCGCTCTTTCCACTGCTTTTCTCCAGTTGACAGGACCGCGTTAACGGACCTGCCGGGTTGCCTTTTGCCTCCTGGGATCAATGCAGATCCCAAGCGACGCTTGAGGATCCTGTCCCCTCGCGCTCGAGCCTTAACGGCTCCAAGGCACAAGGCATCCAAGGCTCGAACCGAGTTCATCGAAGCAAAGCTTCTTCAAAATTCGGGTCTTACCCGTCTCATGCAGGCTTGAGTGATTAAGGGATAACCACCTGCAATCTCGGACAGGAATTCCGGATTTCTCCGGAAATCCCGGCCCCGAAAGGCCAGGAATTCTTAAACGCCGGACTTAGTGCCCGGCAGAATTGATCAGGCGCCCGGCGCCGTAACCGTCGACGGCTCGATCTTGACGCCCGGACCCATGGTCGAGGAGATCGCAACACGCTTCAGGTAGTTGCCCTTGGCGCCAGCCGGCTTGGCCTTGATGACGGCGTCGGCGAAGGCGCGGATGTTTTCTTCCAGAGCCTTTGCATCGAAGGAAGCCTTGCCGATACCGGCATGGACGATACCAGCCTTCTCGACACGGAATTCGACGGCGCCGCCCTTGGAAGCCTCTACAGCACCCTTGACGTCCATCGTGACGGTGCCGACCTTCGGGTTCGGCATCATGCCGCGCGGGCCGAGAACCTTACCGAGACGGCCGACCAGCGGCATCATGTCCGGGGTGGCGATGCAGCGATCGAAATCGATCTTGCCGCCCTGTACGATTTCGACCAGGTCTTCCGCACCAACGATGTCAGCGCCGGCAGCCTTGGCTTCGTCAGCCTTGGCACCGCGAGCGAAGACGGCAACGCGAACCGTACGGCCGGTGCCGTTCGGCAGGTTGACGACGCCGCGAACCATCTGGTCGGCGTGACGCGGGTCAACGCCGAGGTTCATCGCGATCTCGACGGTTTCGTCGAACTTGGCGACCGCACGTTCCTTGACCATGCTGATGGCCAGATCCAAAGCATAAAGCTTGGTCGGATCAACGCCTTCACGAATCTTCTGAATACGCTTTGCTACCATGGTCTTAACCTACCACTTCCAGGCCCATGGCGCGGGCGGAGCCCTCGATCATGGCCATTGCGCCTTCGATATCGGCGGCGTTCAGATCCTTCATCTTGGCTTCGGCGATAGACTTCACCTGAGCCTTAGTCAGAGTGCCAGCCTTGGCACCCTTGCCCGGGGACTTCGAGCCGGACTGGATCTTCGCTTCCTTCTTCAGGAAGTAGCTGACCGGCGGCTGCTTCATGACGAAGGTGAAGGACTTGTCCTGGTAGTAGGTGATGACGACCGGGATCGGCATACCCTTTTCCATTTCCTGCGTGGCGGCATTGAACGCCTTGCAGAATTCCATGATGTTAATGCCACGCTGACCAAGCGCAGGACCGATCGGCGGCGACGGATTCGCCGAGCCGGCCTTGACCTGCAGCTTGAGCTGGCCTGCAACTTTCTTAGCCATTTCTCTCTGCCTTTCTACATTGACCGGTTGCCCGGCCTACTATGCCGGATCGCTCCGGCGGCTGCGGTTGCGTGGTGCGGATCACCAGGCCCGGCTAAGACCCTACCCTTCCACGCGGATTGCGGCTGAGCCGCGGGATATGAGTAAGTATTTACTCATATCCAAACTCGAACGAAAGATCAGCCGCCAGGCCGGCCCTTCGCAGAAATCACAATCAGACCTTCTCGACCTGGCTGTATTCCAGCTCGACCGGCGTAGCGCGGCCGAAAATCGACACCTCAACCTTCAGGCGCGAACGCTCCTCGTCCACATCCTGAACCGTGCCGTTGAACGAAGCGAACGGACCATCGGAAACCCGGACCTGCTCGCCAATCTCGAAGGATACGGAAGCCTTCGGCCGCTCGACGCCTTCCTGGACCTGACCGAGAATGCGCTCGGCTTCATAATCCGGAATCGGAACAGGCTTATTGTCGGAGCCGAGGAAGCCAGTGACCTTCGGCGTGTTCTTGATCAGATGGTAGGCTTCATCCGTCAGATTGGCGCGTACAAGCACATAACCCGGGAAGAACTTGCGTTCGCTGTCGACCTTGCGACCACGACGCACTTCCACGACCTTCTCGGTCGGCACAAGGATCTTCTCGAACAGATGCTCGAGACCCTTCTGCCTGGCCTTCTCCTCGATGGATTCAGCCACTTTCTTTTCGAAATTAGAATAAGCGTGGACGATGTACCAACGTGCCGCCATGTTCATCTCCACCCGATATCAATTGCCGGTATTCAGCACGTAGCCGAGAATCCAGCCGATAAGCTGGTCAGCAGCAAAGAAAAACAGCGAGGCGAAAACGACCATAACGAGAACCATCACCGTCGAGATCACGGTCTCGCGGCGTGAGGGCCAAGTGATTTTCGACGTCTCGGAGCGCACCTGCTGCAGAAACGCTAGTGGATTGGTTTTGGATGCCATTGACTGCCCACGCAATTACGGCGCGTAAAGCTGAACATATCAGCCCCACGCACCGCGTGTCTGTTAAACCCTACATAAACACCGATTCCCGATTTAACAAGAGGCAACACGGTGTTTTCTAAAATTTGCCGCCAATTCGGCATATCCCCCAACTCAAGAAGCGACGAAGGTGACGCGCCAGTCAAATCAAGGAAAATGGCAGGGGCAGCAGGGCTCGAACCTACGACCTGCGGTTTTGGAGACCGCCGCTCTACCAACTGAGCTATACCCCTTCTCGCTTCGACCATTTGCTTCAAGCGGTGGACCGCCGGAGCAGTTCGAAGACATGGCGCTCCCTTTAAGACGGGATGAAACGATTGGCAAGAGCGTTTTTTGCTTTTTCCCAATCAGACCCGCGCCTGCGCAATAGCGCCGGCTGATGGGCCGGCGCCGCCATGCCGGAGGAGCCGCCGATGGACGCGCGGATGAGATGCATTTCCGCAATCATTGGCCCCCACTCGAGCTTTTTCCGCCCGCACGTCGGAAACCTGGCCGGATCGCCCTCATAAAATCTCCCATGGACCGAATCACGGTCGTCTTGCCAGAGGCATCCACATCTCGGGCGCCGCCGGGAGCGGAGCCCTGAGATTCTTGCTTTACGGCTTTTGCATCTCAGGCCTCTACATAACGCCGCCAGTTGTGCTCTTCCTTGAAACCGAGGACCTCACGGATCTTGCGGTTGGACAGGAGACCCTCATATTCGCCGATCTCGCGCGTGAAGGGGACATTCGGAAAATGCCTGGCGGCAAGTTCACGCGAAGGGGTGTTAGCCGAGACCGTATCATTCGCCGCGTTGAACACCTGAAAGCCGAGACCGCTCTTCTCGATGCAGAGATGAACGATCTGGCCGAGGTCACGGGCGTCGATATAGCTCCAGGCGATCCGTTTGCGGATCTCGCTGTTGGCGAAAAACTCGGGAAAGCGCTCATATTCGTGCGGCTCGATGACATTGCCGATGCGCAGCGCGTAAATGTCGATGCCGAAGCGTTCGGCAAAAGCGCGAGCGGTCTTCTCGTTCACGACCTTCGACAAGCCGTAGGAATCCATCGGATTGACATCATAGTCCTCTTCCAACGGGAACTGGTGGAAATCGCGATGGCCTTCGGCGAAGCAGACGCCATAGGTCGTCTCGCTGGAGGCGACGATGATCTTCTTGATGCCGAGCTTCGCAGCCGCTTCGATGACATTATAAGTGCTCATCGTATTGATGCGGAAGGTCTCGTTGTCGGGCTTGATCAAGATGCGCGGGATGGCTGCGAAATGCACGACGGCATCGAAAGGCTGGACGCCCTTGCCCTGATCGAGATCGGGAAAATCGCGATGCATGCTGAGGACATTGTAGACCTGTCCCGCATCGGTGACATCGGCCTGCAGATTGGTGACGCCGGGGCTGTTCAGCGGCACGAGATCGATATTGTGAACCTCATAGCCGGCATTGACCAGCCATGGAACCGTGTGACGTCCCGCCTTGCCGCTTCCGCCGGTGAACAGAATACGTTTCTTCATGAAATCTCCTCCAGATGAAAATTCGAGCGATAAATAGGCCCTTGCCTCCATTTCGCAAGACACGGCTTGGTGAGCTGACGCTTTCTCGGCAGAATAATGGGATCGACTCGGCAAAGCATATTGCGGGCCGGATGGAGCAAATGGCGATTGGGATCACTATACCGGCGGCAAGACCGATTTCGTTGCCGATATCGTGCGCCGCGCAAAGACAGAACTCGCATCGATGAAGAATGTCGCCATCCGATGACAATTCCCTCGACTAATCGAGCAGGCGCTTCAGCACACCATCCACGCTCTGCTTGAGCGAAAGACGGCTCGTGTCGAGAATGTCGAAACCGGATGCTTGAGCTTCGCGACGCAGATAGGCGGCCCAGTTCATCATATTCGCATCGGCTAGTTCCGGCTGGTCCCGCTCGGCGGACAGGCGATGGGTCCTCGTTGCATCATCGCAATCGATCAATATCAAGCGATAGCTATCGATCCTGGCGGCAACAGCCGCCGCCGTAATGAACGATGGCCGCATCTGGCCTTCGAAAAGAACGGCCCTGCCCTTCTCTGCCTGCGGCGCAAGACGAGCGAGCCATTCGAAGGTTTTGTCGCGCTGCCAGGCTTCGGAAGAGCCATGATCCCTGACCATGACGTCAAGCGGCGGTACGCCGATGCTGTCGAAATGATGGACCGCAGCCTCAAGCGAACGATCCATGGCGATCGCCTTCGCGATTGCCGTCTTTCCAGAACCTGAGGCACCAGTCAGAATGATCAGACTCATCCACGTCTCCAACGCAAAGAGGCCCCGCTGTTTCCAGCGGGGCCTCTTTATAAAGGAATAATCCCAGGATTACTCGACGATGCTTGCAACGATGCCAGCGCCGACGGTACGGCCGCCTTCGCGGATTGCGAAGCGAAGCTTTTCTTCCATCGCGATCGGAACGATCAGCTCAACGGCAACCGTGACGTTGTCGCCAGGCATGACCATTTCCGTGCCTTCCGGAAGCGTCACGATGCCCGTCACGTCCGTCGTGCGGAAGTAGAACTGCGGACGGTAGTTCGTGAAGAACGGCGTATGACGGCCGCCTTCTTCCTTCGTCAGGATGTAGGCTTCGGCCATGAACTTCTTGTGCGGCTTCACAGAACCCGGCTTGCACAGGATCTGACCACGCTCGACGCCGTCACGGTTCACACCGCGGATCAGCGCGCCGATGTTGTCGCCGGCCTGGCCCTGGTCGAGCAGCTTGCGGAACATTTCAACGCCGGTCACCGTCGTCTTCGACGTCGGACGAATGCCGACGATTTCGACTTCTTCACCAACCTTGACAATACCGCGCTCGACGCGGCCCGTCACAACCGTACCACGGCCCGAGATCGAGAACACGTCTTCGATCGGCATCAGGAACGGCTGGTCGATCGGACGCTCTGGCGTCGGGATGTAGGCGTCAACCTGAGCCATCAGCTCGCGGATCGCGTCTTCGCCGATCTTCTTGTCCGAATCTTCAAGAGCAGCAAGCGCCGAACCCTTGACGACCGGGATGTCGTCGCCCGGGAAGTCGTAGGACGACAGAAGTTCGCGAACTTCAAGCTCGACGAGCTCGAGAAGCTCGGCGTCGTCAACCTGGTCGACCTTGTTCAGGAACACCACGATCGCCGGAACGCCAACCTGGCGGGCGAGCAGGATGTGCTCGCGCGTCTGCGGCATCGGGCCGTCGGCGGCAGAGCAAACCAGGATCGCGCCGTCCATCTGAGCCGCACCCGTGATCATGTTCTTCACGTAGTCCGCGTGGCCGGGGCAGTCAACGTGCGCATAGTGACGGTTCGGCGTCTCGTATTCAACGTGGGCCGTCGAGATCGTGATGCCACGAGCCTTCTCTTCCGGAGCAGCGTCGATTTGGTCATACGCCTTGAACTCGCCGAAGTACTTCGTGATCGCTGCCGTCAGCGAAGTCTTGCCGTGGTCAACGTGACCGATCGTCCCGATGTTAACGTGCGGCTTATTGCGCTCAAACTTACTCTTTGCCATTTGAATGCTTCCTGTGAACGTAATGAGTGACCCCGGCGAACCGGTTTAGTGCCGCCGTTTAAGGCTTTCGTCGCGTTTGCGCAAGACTTAATTGCAGGCCCTATTCCCGGCAAAGCCCGGCCGATAGCGCATGGTCCGCGGCCTTCGGCATTCCTTCGCCGCGCAAGCTTCACCGGCCGATCCGGTAAGTTATAAAAGCAGTTGCCGGTTCAGGTACTTAAATAGTCATGCTCAGGAGAGAATTCCAGATGTCGGGCATCGAAACGACCCGACCGGAATACCTGCCTCTGCAAACGACACGCGCCCTCGCCCGACGGGCAAGAGCGCGAAATCATGAAACAACGATGATCGTTCATCGCTGCGATCCACAAGCGGCCTGGCGCCTGCGGCAAAAGCACACCGTCAGGACCGCTTACCTGTCAATTAAGAAGATCGGCCGGCACCTTGCCGCCATTGTCCGCGAGCTTCTGCAGCAGAGCCTTGTGGAGGAACATGTTCATCCTGGCGGAATCTCCGGCATCGCCGGTATAGCCGAGCTCCTGCGCCAGTTCCTTGCGCTCGGGAAGGCTCGCGTCCATGCCAAGAGCCTTCATCAGGTCGACGATCGAATGTTTCCAGTCCAGCTTCTGACCGTTCTTCCTGACGGCAGCATCGAGGATGGAGGCGATATCAACCGGAGCAGCCGGCGCGCTGGTTGCGGGCGATGTCGCCGCCACAGTCGCCGAAGGAGCCGGCGTCATGGAAGGTTCCGGATTGGCGGTTGCGGCGGTGGTCGTCGGTGCAGGTGCAGCCTCGGCAGCCTTTGCCTGTCCCCAGATTGCACCCTTGATCTTGTCGAAGATACCCATTGCGCTCTCCCGTTTCGGTTGCCTGAGCGATATCTATCGCTCGCGGGAATTTAGGCAACCCTTCGCGTCAAATATGCAAAGACCGGCAGACACGCGAACGCAATACTCATTTCACCGCTGCGAAGAACGATCGATAAGCTAACAAATTCAAGATTTTGGAGCGGGTAGCGGGAATCGAACCCGCGTATTCAGCTTGGAAGGCTGCTGCTCTACCATTGAGCTATACCCGCGGGATGGTCAAGATCCGGTGCGGAATGGTGGAGGGAGTTGGATTTGAACCAACGTAGGCTGAGCCAACGGATTTACAGTCCGTCCCCTTTAACCACTCGGGCATCCCTCCAGTTTTCCGACTGGATCTTACGACCAAGCTTGTCAGACCGTGGCGTCGCCGCCGTGATCTGCGCCGCGTATATGACCGGACGATTTCCGTCTGTCAACACAAGGAATTGCCAAAAATGACGAAAAAATTTCAGCCCGTGGAAAAAGTCCGCCGGCGAAAGAGGGCTATGCTCTCGCGGACGCGCTGGTTATAAAGCCGCATGAGCAAAGACAAGACATTCGGCCGTTCCGGCCCCGATAACACCGCCGGCGACAAATCGGCCAAGGACACGCACTATGCTACTCTGCGCCGTGCGCACCGCGACGCGAAACGCGAGCGTGGCGAAATTCCGACGCCGGCGCCGCAGAAGCGCAAGCGGGCCGGCGCGGATGACTGGAAGCCGCCGGCGCTCGCGCCTGACCAGGTCTTCCTTTATGGCCTGCATACGGTTCGCGCCGCCCTGAACAATCCAGAACGCAAGAATATCAAGCTGTCGACGACGCAGAACGCGCTGGTGCGGCTGGAAATAGGGCCGGCAGATTCCCTCGGTATTCCGGTCGAGATCGTTTCGCCGCAGGACATCGACAAGGTGCTGGGGCCGGAAGCAATCCACCAGGGCGTGATGCTGGAGACGCGTCCCCTGCCCGTCCGTCGTCTCGAAGCACTGAAGGGCAGTCCGCTATTGCTCGTTCTCGACCAGGTGACGGATCCGCACAATGTCGGCGCGATCATGCGCTCGGCCGTGGCCTTCGATGCCGGCGCCGTCATCACGACGCAGCGCCACAGCCCGACCGAATCGGGCGTACTGGCGAAATCCGCTTCCGGCGCGCTCGAACTCATACCTTATATACAGATCACCAATCTCGCGGATGCGCTCACCGAACTGCATCGGCTCGGCTTCACGACGATCGGGCTAGATTCGGAAGGCCCGGCGCCGCTGGAGGGGACTTTCAGCGGCGACAAGATCGCTCTTGTGCTCGGTTCCGAGGGCAAGGGGCTACGCCAGAAGACGCGCGAAACGGTGAACGCGCTGGCGCGGCTCGACATGCCGGGCGCCATCAAATCGCTCAATGTCTCGAACGCAGCTGCGATCGCGCTCTATGCGACGCGATCCTATCTCAAGTCATAGAGCATGATGCCGAAAAGTGTCAGGGGATTTCGGACGACATCATGTTCTGCATCTTTGATCCTGGAGCGGATTCAGATTTTAGGTCGAATCGACCTAAAATCATCCGACTCCAGCGGCGGCGCAGGTTGTCGCGACAAGTTGGGAGAATTTGCCTTGATCCGTGTTTTCGGTCTAGCGGCGGTTTCCGCCGCCCTTGCTTTGACAATGGCCCAGCCGGCGCCAGCGGCCGACGATGAAGTCGTTCAGGCACAAACCGGCACATGGCTGGTCGCGCCTGAAAGCGGCGCCAAGGGCTGCCGTCTCAACTTCGGGACGAACGCAGTCTCCGGCGGTCACGAAATCACCGGCGTGGATGCCTGCGCGACGCCTCTGCCCGCCCTTGCCAAAGCGCGGGCCTGGAACTTCACGGATGACGGCGCTCTCGCCATCGAAGATGCCGAAGGCAAGCCGCTGATGCGTTTCCAGCAGGAGGAAGGCTCGCCGTGGGAAAGCGAAGGCGGCGAGCCTACATGGCTGTTGCCGGCGCTGGGCGATGTCGATCATGTGCCGAGCGTCGCGAGTCTTGCCGGTGCATGGCGCATCCAGCGACCGGACGGAAAGCCGGTCTGCGATATCACGCTGACCACCGACAAGGACCAGGACGGCACCGCCAAAATGTCACCAGGCGGCGACTGCGCCAGCGAAATCGGCGATCTCAAGCTCTCCCTTTGGGCGGCGGAAGGTTTTGGGCTTGTCATGCTGGGCAATAACGGCTCCTCGCTTTCCTTCGACATGAAGCCCGACGGCAGCTTCCAGAAATCAGAAGAAGAGGAAGGCGAACCGCTCCTGCTGGTCCGCAAATAAGCCGACTGAATCATATCGAAGCACGCTCACGGCGAGCGCTACATCAAGCCGCCGATGCTCATTGCATGGCCATAGGTGCCGAGTGCCAGGCCGATTGGTGCCAAAGTACTCTCTCGGTAACCGGGCACCCGTCCTGCAGCTTCGCCCAGGAGGTAACATTGAGGTTCATCTCGCATCGCGCGAGATAGCTCCGGCCCCCGACGGTCATACAGGCGACCTCGCCGACTGCATGCTGCTTTCCATCCGCATTTTTACAGTAGCAGTTTTCACCGGCTAGCGCCGATGCGCCTGTGATCGCCGTGATCACGACAAGCGGCAATCCCAAGACGACATGCCGCGATATCTCGCGCATGACCGTATCCTCCCGCCATTGACAGGTGAAATCTATGCCTATTTCGAACATTGTAAATGCACCTGCATCCCGGGCACACGGGCAAATGCATGCATGAAGCACCAAGGTTGCGATTTAAACCAACTCGCCAAGGCTATCGGCAGACTCAGTGAATGACGGGATCCGCGTCGTCAAAGAAGGATCTGATGCCATCGCGCGCGATCGTTGCCAGGAATTCGTCGAACGCCTCGCGGTCGGTCGCGAAGGGCTCCTCCCATTCGATCAGATCCTCTTCCGGCGTGATGACCTCCATCCGCCAATCGGCATTGGTGCCGGCCGGACGAAAGATATCGACCAAGACGGTCACGCCGTCATCGGTGAATTCACCCGAGAGTTCGGAATGCTCTAACTTGGGCTTCTTTGGCTTGCTGGTCATAGGTTTCCAGGAACATGATGTTGTGATGATGATTTCGCCGCGAGCTGAATGCTTCCGCACCATAAACTATTGTGCCGCCGCTGATTTTCCATACCAGCGATCAACACGGCAACCAAGTCTTGGAAAAATCTGGTGCCCCCGGCAGGGTTCGAACCCGCGACCCCCTGATTACAAATCAGGTGCTCTACCAACTGAGCTACAAGGGCATTTAGGCATGCCAACTAGCAGATTTTGAAATCCTGTAAAGGGAAAATCACTCGTTCGGCTCTTAAAGCTGGGGGATCAGTGTGTGGCTTCAACGATTTACCAGTCCGAGTGAAACGTCTTGTCGCAGGAGGGGAATAACATTACCTAGTATGGCCACTTAAAGGACATTGCATGTCACGCAATCTTCAATCCGTTTGCTTTCTCGCCTCCACCGCGCCGGAGGCACAGGCGGCGCAGCAGGAACTGATTCGCCTCTACGGCCAGGCGCCGCAGGAGAGTGCGGATGTCGTCGTGGCACTCGGCGGCGACGGCTTCATGCTGCAGACGCTGCACAGCACCATGAATTCCGGCAAATGCGTGTATGGGATGAACCGCGGTTCGATCGGCTTCCTGATGAATGACTATCGAACGGATTGCCTGGCCGAGCGTATCGAGGCTGCTGTCGAAAACGCATTCCATCCGCTGCAGATGACCACACGCAATGCGGATGGCAGCTCTCGTGTTGCGCTCGCCATCAACGAGGTGTCCCTTTTTCGCCAATCCTATCAGACGGCGAAACTGAAGGTCGAGATCGACGGCCGGGTGCGTCTGCCGGAATTGATCTGCGATGGCCTGATGGTAACGACGCCGGCCGGCTCCACGGCCTATAATCTCTCGGCCCACGGTCCTATCCTGCCGCTGGAGGCGCCGCTGCTGGCCATGACGCCGGTCAGCGCCTTCCGTCCCCGCCGCTGGCGGGGGGCGCTGCTACCAAACAAGGTCACGGTCGATATCACCGTGCTCGAAGCGGAAAAGCGCCCGGTCAACGCCGCTGCCGACAATGCCGAGGTAAAGTCCGTCCTCGGCGTCCAAATCCGTCAGAGCGAGGATACGACAGCCCGCATTCTTTCCGATCCGGACAGATCATGGTCGGACCGGATCCTTGCGGAACAGTTTTCGGATTGAAGCCGGAATTAACAGCGCATCTGCCAAAAAGCCCCGTTTCCGGGGCTTTTTTTGTTTGAATGGATGCAAACTTATTCGACGTCGTCGATGACGGCGTCGGCAGCACCGCTGATGCGATGCGCAAGGGCGGCTTCCATGAATTCGTTGAGGTCGCCGTCCAGCACATCACCGGGTGCCGTGCTGGAAACGCCGGTACGCAGATCCTTGACCAGCTGGTAGGGCTGGAGGACGTAGGAGCGGATCTGGTGGCCCCAGCCGATATCGGTCTTGGAGGCGGCTTCGGCATTGGCAGCCTCTTCCCGCTTCATCAATTCCGCCTCGTACATGCGGGCGCGCAGCATGTCCCAGGCCTTGGCCCGGTTCTTGTGCTGCGAGCGTTCCTGCTGGCACTGCACGACGATACCCGTCGGGATATGCGTGATGCGCACGGCCGAGTCGGTGGTGTTGACATGCTGGCCGCCGGCGCCGGACGAACGGTAGGTGTCGATGCGGCAATCGCTTTCGTTGATCTCGATCTGGATCGAGTCATCGACGACCGGGTAGACCCAGATCGACGAGAACGACGTGTGGCGGCGGGCATTGCTGTCGTAGGGCGAAATGCGCACCAGACGATGCACGCCCGATTCGGTCTTCAGCCAGCCATAGGCATTGTGGCCCTTGACGAGCAGCGTCGCGGACTTGATGCCGGCTTCTTCGCCGTCATGGACTTCCAGCAGCTCCACCTTGAAGCGCTGGCGTTCGGCCCAGCGGGTGTACATGCGCAGAAGCATGTTCGCCCAGTCCTGGCTCTCTGTGCCGCCTGCACCCGAATGGACTTCGAGGTAGGTATCGTTGCTGTCGGCCTCGCCGGAAAGCATGGCCTCCACCTGCCGGCGAGCGGCCTCCGCCTTCAAAACCTTCAGGGCCTCCTCGGCATCGCGCACGATATCGGCATCGCCCTCTTCTTCGCCAAGCTCGATCAGCTCGATATTGTCGGCAAGCTGTTGCTCAAGTGCGCGCACGCCATTGATGCCATCGTCGAGCTGCTGGCGTTCGCGCATCAGCTTCTGCGCTTCGGAAGCATCGTTCCAGAGGGTCGGATCCTCTGCCTTATTATTCAACCAGTCCAGTCGTCTTATCGCCTGATCCCAGTCAAAGATGCCTCCTCAGCAGGGTGATAGCCTGCTTGGTTTCGTCGACAATTTTCTCGATTTCGGCTCTCATGATCCTGCTTCTTCATTTCACCGTTCGATGTGAACGGCCGTCCAATTCAAAGAGTGCTGGTGACATAGATATACATGCCGCTGCTGTAAAGCCCCACGGCATGACGATCGGACAAATAGGATAGGGTCAGAAAAGACCGCCCGCGCCGGAGGTAACCGCCTGGTTCGCCTGCGGCGACGTCCTCAGAATTTCCTCTGGCGCGACCTGCGCCGCAGCCTCTCCGCCGCCGATGACCTGCAGGCTGGTGGCCGGACCCGTGCCGGGCTTGAAGGCTTCCATGATCGCATTCGGCTCGCCGGGCTGCGCGGCCATGCCGGTCGCGCGGTTGACGGCGACCATCGTCATGCCGGCCGGAACCTGGAATTTCTCCGGCGCCTCGTCCTTTGTGGCAGCCTGCATGAACTCGTTGAAGATCGGCGCGGCAAGCGCGCCGCCGGTGCCGCCGCGGCCGAGTGTGGCCGGAGTGTCGTAGCCGACGTAGAGGCCGGCAACGAGGCTCGGCGTAAAGCCGACGAACCAGGCATCCTTCTCATCGTTGGTCGTGCCGGTCTTGCCCGCGACATCGGTGTTGAGCTTGATCTTGCCGGCGGCCGTGCCGCGGATGATGACGCCCTGCATCATCGACGTGACCTGATAGGCCGTCATCGGATCGAGCACCTGCTCGCGATTGTCGGCGATGACCGGCTCATCCTGATTCTGCCACGCACTGACGTTGCAGTTGTCGCAGACACGTTCCTCATGCTTGAAGATGGTCTTGCCGTAACGATCCTGAATGCGGTCGATGAGCGTCGGCTTGATCTGCTTGCCGCCATTGGCGATGACCGAATAGGCCGAAACCATGCGCAGCACCGTCGTTTCGCCGGCACCGAGCGACATGGCGAGCACCGGATTCATATGATCGTAGATGCCGAAGCGCTCGGCATATTCGGCGACCAGCGGCATGCCCATGTCGGACGCGAGACGAACCGTCATCAGATTGCGCGAGTGTTCGATGGCGAAGCGCAGGGTATGGACGCCGCCGCCCTCACCCTCGTAGTTCGTCGGCTTCCAGACGTCGCCGTTGCTGAGCGTGATCTGCAGCGGGTCGTCGAGAATGACCGAAGCCGGCGTATAACCATTGTCCATGGCAGCCGCGTAGACGAAGGGCTTGAAGGACGAACCGGGCTGGCGCTTGGCCTGCGTTGCGCGGTTGAATTCGGATTGCGCGTAGGAGAAGCCGCCGACCATGGCGAGCACGCGGCCGGTATGCGGATCCATGGCAACCAGGCCACCCTGCACTTTCGGCGGCTGACGCAGGCGATAGCTGCTCGAATCGGCACTGCCGGTCTTCTGTACATAAATCACGTCACCGGGGCTCAGGACGCCGCTCGGCGATTTGGCCGACTTGCCGCCTGCGGAACGGAAGGCCCAGCGCATGTCGGAAGCAGCGATCGTGCCGCGCTTGCGCTCCGTCGCAACCTTGCCCGCAGCATCGACCCGCGGCTGCAATCCGATATCGACGGCCTGATCGGACACGGAAAGGACGACCGCGACCTGCCATTCCGGCACGTCGCTGAGTGCCGGAACCTTGGCCAGCTCCGCTCCCCAATCCTGCGAGGTCGCAATCTGCTTGATCGGGCCGCGATAGCCGCGACGCTCGTCATAATCGACCAGACCGTCCTGCAATGCCTTTCGGGCTTCGAGCTGCATCTGCGGATCGAGCGACGTGCGCACGGAAAGACCGCCCTCATAGAGGGTCTTTTCGCCATACTGGTCAATCAGCTGGCGGCGAACCTCTTCGGAGAAATAGTCGGAAGCAAAGAGCGACGGACCGCTCTTCGGCGGCACGACGCCGAGCGGCTGCTTCTTTGCCTCTTCGCCGTCGCTCTGGCTGACATAGCCATTCTCAACCATGCGATCGATCACCCAGTTGCGGCGGGTGAGCGCCGCTTCGGCGCGGCGGAAGGGATTATAGTTCGAAGGGCCTTTGGGAAGCGACGCGAGGTAAGCCGATTCGGCGATGGTCAGCTCGTTGACCGACTTGTCGAAATAGGTGAGCGCCGCACCGGCGATACCATAGGAATTGAGGCCGAAATAGATCTCGTTCAGGTAAAGCTCGAGGATCTTGTCCTTGCTGTAGGCCTGTTCGATGCGGAAGGAAAGGATCGCTTCCTTGATCTTGCGGTCGAACGTCTGGTCGGCGGACAACAGGAAGTTCTTGGCGACCTGCTGGGTAATCGTGGACGCACCGACGAAGCGGCGACCGGAACCGATATTCTGGAGGTTCACGGCCACGGCGCGGATGAGACCGCCGATATCAACGCCAGGATGATTGTAGAAATTCTTGTCTTCAGCCGAAAGGAACGCCGCCTTGACACGATCGGGAATAGCCTGGATCGGCACGAAAAGCCGGTTTTCCCGTGAATATTCCTTCATCAGCGCGCCGTTGCCGGCATGAATGCGCGTCGTCACCGGCGGCGCGTATTTGGCAAGCACCTCATAGTCGGGAAGTTCCTTCGAGACCACGCTCAGATAGATGGCAGCCGCAGCCGCTACCCCCAGGAACAGGAGGCAGCCGAGCCCAAAGAAATATCCAATCAGTCTGATCATGTGATACTACCGGTGCTTGTTCTTCTTGAGGCACGCGTGCGAGACAATCGCACAACCACGGGCGTTTTGCATGCTCGCGGTGTTAATGCAAGACGGCAGCGAGACAAAGCCGTGAGTCATTCGCGAGCAAATGATACTTCGCTGTAACGGCGGGAATGTGAGCAAAATAGGGCTCGTCTCCGCTATTCCCAGTTTCATTCAGTTCTAATATTTAACGCTGTTACATGGAAGCCACGGCCGCCCGTCACATTTGACCATATCAGCCGCCATTCGCGATGATCGATACGCGATATTGTTTCACCGCCTCCGTCAGCCGGTCGGCCACCTTCTGCCGCCAATCGGGATCGAGCAGCAGCTTTTCGTCCTCCTTGTTGGAGAGAAAGCCGAGCTCGAGGAGGATCGACGGCACATCCGGAGCTGTCAGGACCTGGAAACCGGCGTGGCGATGCGGATTGTTGATCATCGAGATCTGGCCGTTGAACGAGGACAGCACATCCTGCGCCAGCGAAATGGAGAAGGCCTGCGTTTCACGGCGTGTGAGATCCATGAGAATATCGGTGACGGCAGCCGGCTGCGCCTGGGACTCGGCCCCGGCGATCTGATCCGAGTTGTTTTCGCGATCGGCCACTTCGCCGGCGAGCCGGTCCGAAGCCTTGTCCGAGATCGTATAGACGGTCGCGCCGCGAATATCCTTCTGCTTCAGCGTGTCGGCATGCAGCGAGATGAAGAGCGACGCATGATTTTGCCGGGCTATCGTCACGCGCTCCGACAGCGTCAGATACTGATCCTTGTCGCGTGTAAGGAAGGCCTTGATGCCGGACTGCGCGTTCAGCTTGTCGGCCAGCATCTTGGCGAAAGCGAGCGTGATGTCCTTTTCCTGAGTGGTGCCGTCCGTGCCGGTCGCACCCGCATCGATACCGCCATGGCCGGCATCGACGGCGACAAGAAAGGTATTCGGATCGGCCTTCTGCGTCGGCTCGACCGGGCCGACATCCTCAGCGGTGTCCCCGTTCGTCCAGCTTTGCTTTTTCACCAGCTCCGAGAATTGCTCGGCGGGCAGCATCTCGGCATCGAGCACCAGTCGCTGACCCTTGCCGCTTTCATCCGCCTGGACCTTCGCCGCGACCAGCTTCACCGGCTTCTTCGCCGTCAGCACGATACGGGCGCTGTCCGCATCCATCGTGCCGAAACGGATATCCTTGAAGAGGCCGGCAGGCTTGAGATCGCCCGCCGGAAAGCCGAATGCCGTTGCCGGCAGGTCGACGACGATGCGGACCGGATTGTCAAGGTAATGAACGGTGAAGGCTGGCGCTCGATCCATGTCGATGACGATGCGCGTGCGAGCTTCGTCGCCTGCTATGCGCGCGCCGTAAGCAAGCAGAGGGTCCGCGGCGGCCATGGGCGCAAATGCCGAAACCGAAACCAGAATCGCCAGAGCGAAGGCCGTTGCCGCAAATCGCAAAACCCTCACGCCACTCTCCGCCACATGCCGCTATCCCTTTGCCAAATGCCCAACGCGCCCCATATTTGTTTCGGCGTTGTTTTTGAAGCCCCAATAACAGGAACCAGGTTTGACGTGATGGCCGCATCCGGGGATGCGCCGGGAGACGAATCGGCAAGACACCCTCCCGCATCCTCATCATCCGACGAATCCATCAATATTATGGCATACTTGGCTTTTCCCTTGCTATTGTGACAGATAAAACATACAACGCATATTAGGGTAGAAGTGTTGACGGGATAGAGTCGTCGCAACGGCAGCCGCCTCGAGTACCAGGCGCCAATAAGCGGCATTCATCCGACGTCTGCAGTGCTTCTGCTCCAAATAGTGGATATCTGAATTTCCGGTTTCAGACAGGGAATTCATCGGTGGAGAGCCACCAAACGCTCTTTCTAGAGAGCACATTCATCGGACCCGGTTTGGGTCTAAGGCATAGTCGATCTCGCTTGGTTACGGATGTTACCGCAGCAGCTTTTTCACAAAGTGAACAGACCCCAGGGACGTAAGGCCCCGGCTGCCGTCTGGATGCTGTCATCGCCGAACCACTTGCGACTTTCATTATCCGGTGCAGCAACGGCGGACCGTTTCCAGCTTGTCCCAGCGACAGGCAGGCCCCCTTCCGATTGTCTGCGCCGAGGAGCACAGCTTTCATGGCAGACAAAATGCTTATCGATGCGTCTCACGAGGAAGAGACGCGCGTCGTTGTCGTTCGCGGGAATCGCATAGAAGAATTCGACTTCGAATCGCAGCACAAGAAGCAGATCCGCGGCAATATCTATCTCGCAAAAGTAACGCGGGTTGAGCCTTCGCTTCAGGCCGCCTTCGTGGACTACGGCGGCAATCGCCACGGCTTCCTGGCCTTTGCCGAAATTCACCCCGATTACTACCAGATTCCGCTGGCCGATCGCCAGGCGCTGCTGAAGGCGGAAGCCGAAGAGCATCGCCGCGACGACGACGTCGAGCATGTGGAAACCGCGCTCGATCTTTCGCAGCAGGAACAGCCCGATATCGGCATCGTTCCGAAGGACAGCGAAGAGGCTGCAGCGCCTGCCGCCATCGCGGAAGAAGCCCCTGCCGCGGAGGCAGCCGCCCCCGCCGAAGAGGCAGCTCCGGCCAAGAAGACGGCCAAGCCGCGGCGCAGCCGCAAGAAGGCGGCGGCAGAAGCTCCCGCCGAAGAGGCCCCCGCCCCGGAAGCAACCGCTGCCGTCGACGCACCGAGCGAGGACGAGGAAGGTTCGTCCGGCTCTATGGCCGCGATGGTCGAAACCGATTCGATCTCCGAGGATGTCGCAACCTCCAAGCGCCGCCACGATGACGACGATGATGACGACCACGACCACGAAGAGGAAGTGATCGAATCCGTCGGCGCCGAGGATGCGATGGAAGAGGTTCCCGATCGCACCCAGCGCAAGCCGCGCAAGCAGTACCGCATCCAGGAGGTCATCAAGCGCCGGCAGATCCTGCTGGTGCAGGTGGCCAAGGAAGAGCGCGGCAACAAGGGTGCCGCGCTGACAACCTATCTCTCACTTGCAGGCCGCTACTCCGTCCTGATGCCGAACACCGCACGCGGCGGCGGCATTTCGCGCAAGATCACCAATCCGCAGGACCGCAAGCGCCTGAAGGAAATCGCCAAGCTGCTCGAAGTGCCGCAGGGCATGGGCGTCATCCTGCGTACCGCCGGCGCCAACCGCACCAAGGTCGAGGTCAAGCGCGATTTCGAATATCTCATGCGTCTGTGGGAAAACGTCCGCACGCTGACGCTCGCATCGACTGCGCCTTGCCTGGTCTACGAAGAAGGCAGCCTGATCAAGCGCTCGATCCGCGACCTCTACAACAAGGATATCAGCGAGATCATCGTTGCCGGCGAAGAAGGCTATCGTGAAGCGAAAGACTTCATGAAAATGCTGATGCCGAGCCACGCCAAGGTGGTTCAGCCTTATCGCGACATTCACCCGATCTTCTCGCGCTCCGGCATCGAGGCGCAGCTCGACCGCATGCTGCAGCCGCAGGTAACGCTGCGTTCCGGCGGCTATCTGATCATGAACCAGACGGAAGCGCTGGTTTCGATCGACGTCAACTCCGGCCGCTCGACCCGCGAGCATTCGATCGAGGACACCGCGCTCCAGACGAACCTGGAAGCCGCCGAGGAAATCGCGCGCCAGCTGCGCTTGCGCGACCTTGCCGGCCTGATCGTCATCGACTTCATCGACATGGAAGAAAAGCGCAACAACCGCGCCGTCGAGAAGAAGCTGAAGGAATGCCTGAAAAACGACCGCGCCCGCATCCAGGTCGGCCGCATCTCGCATTTCGGCCTTCTGGAAATGTCGCGTCAGCGCATCCGCGCCTCGGTTCTCGAAAGCACGACGCAGATCTGCTCGCATTGCGGCGGCACCGGCCATGTGCGCTCGCAGTCCTCCGTTGCGCTGCACGTTCTGCGCGGTATCGAGGAATATCTTCTCAAGAACACGACGCACGATATCACCGTGCGCACGACGCCGGATATTGCGCTCTACCTGCTCAACCACAAGCGCCAGACGATTATCGACTATGAAAGCCGCTTCGGCGTCACGATCGTCATCGATGCCGACAACGCAGTCGGCACCCAGCATTTCGCAATCGACCGTGGCGAGCCGGTCGCCAACCCGGTGAAGATCGAGAGCCTGTTCAACTTCGCAGCCATCCCGGATGACGATGACGACGATATCGTCATCGAGGCCGATGAGGATGAAGACGAAGAGCTGGAAGAAAAGGCCGCAAGCACCGAGCAGCAGCCTGCTGCCCGTTCCGAAAGCAATGATGGCAACCGCAAGCGCAAGCGCCGTCGTCGGCGTCGTGGCCGCGGCAATGATAACCAGGCCGCTGCCGCTTCCGAAGATGGTTCCGCGACCGCTATCGCCGAGGATGCAGACGGAGAAGAAGGCGACGACGACGAAGCTGACGCCGGCGCAGACAATGCCGCAGCCACCGGCGGTGACGACGATGCGCAACAGAAGCGCAAACGCCGCCGTCGCGGCAAGCGTGGTGGCCGCCGCAATCGTGAAAACGAAGGCAACGAACAGACTGCCGCAGGCGAGGAAGCCGATTCCGGCGAAGCTGATGAGGCCGACGCCGAAGATGGTGACGAAGCAGCCGTAACGGTGGCCGAGATCGTCGTTGCCGAAGGCGAAGCTGCCGTCGAAGGCCAGCCCGCCATGGCAGCGGTCGAAACGGCAGCTGTCGTCACTGAAGACGTCAAGCCCCCCAAGGGCCGTGGCCGCCGCAAGGCAAAGACCGCCGAGGCATCGCCGGTCGAAACGCCTGAGGCCGAAGCAGCGCCCGAAGCAGATGCGGAATTCGAAGCGGTCGCCGAGATCACCGGTGTTTTGGATAATACGGGAGAAGCGACAGCGCCCGAAGCAACCGAGGATGCGGCCAAGCCGGCTCGCGCCAACCGCGAATCCAATGTTTCCTCCTCCGCTCCGGTGGTAAAATCCAGCCGCACCAACGAGGGCAGCGATGGTGATGGGGAGCCGACCAAGCCGAAGAAAGCCGGCTGGTGGCAGCGCCGCGGTTTCTTCTAAAAAGATTTACAGCGAATGATTTGACAAATCCGGCCGTGGCGACACGGCCGGATTTTTCGTTTTGTGCCGCGGTTGCCCTCGCCTTCTCCAATCAAGCCAAGAAGGCATGCCATGCAAAAGGATGCAGACATGCGATATGGTGACTTGCGAAAACGCTTTCGCAAGCTCGCCCAAGCTGCTGATTGCGGGTTCTATTTCAGCCAGGCAGCCATGCGCTCGGTGGCTTCCTCGATCTCGGCATTCGAGCCGGCATAGGAAATGCGCATCGCACGATGCCCTTCCACGGGATCAAAATCGAGGCCGGGCGTCGCGGCGACATTGATTTCGGCCAGCATCTTGCGGGCTAAAGCCATACTGTCATTCGTAAAGCGGCTGACGTCGACATAGGCATAGAAAGCGCCATCCATCGGCGAGGCGATGCGAAAGCCGATTTCCGGGAGGCGGCGCATTAGGAAATCGCGGTTGCGGCCGTAGCTTGCACGGTAGACGTCCAATTCGGCGCCGGCGCCAAGCGCCGCCTCGGCGGCAATCTGCGACAATTCCGGTGCGGAAATGTAAAGGCTTTGGGCCACGCGCTCGATCGGGCGAACGAGCCGTTCCGGCAAGACCATCCAGCCGATGCGCCAGCCGGTCATGCAATAATATTTCGAAAAAGAATTGATAACGATTGCCTCGTCGGTCAGCTCCAGCGCGCTCGTCTCCTCGCCGACGAAGGTCAGGCCATGATAGATCTCGTCGGAGATGAACGCGATGGAGCGATCGGCACAATACTCCGCCAGCGCCTTCAAAGCTGCCCTGCCCGTTACCGTGCCTGTGGGATTGGCCGGGCTTGCCAGCAGCACGCCTTTCAGGCGCTTGCCACTTGCTGCCTGTGCCGCCTCGAGGCTCTCTGGCGTAAGCGTAAACTGCGTCTCGTCGGCGACCGGGACTTCGACGACATCGAGGCCGAGTGCTGCAAGGATATTGCGATAGGCCGGATAGCCAGGTCGGGCGATGGCAACGCTGTCGCCGGCATCAAATAGGGTCAGAAAGGCGAGATTGAAGCCGGCCGAAGAGCCTGTCGTGATCGCAATGCGCTTCGGATCGATGCTGAGACCGTGGCGCGCCTGATAATGGGCGGAGAGCGCCTGCCGCAGCGCCAGAGTGCCGAGCGCATCCGTATAGCCGATGCGTCCGTGACCGAGTGCTGCACGCGCCGCCTCCAGCGCCGCCTGGGGCGTGGGATGCGATGGCTGTCCGACAGCCATGGAAATAACCGCGTGTCCAGCCTGACGTCTCCGGGTCGCTTCCGCCAGTACGTCCATGGCATGGAAGGGTTCGACATCGCTGCGCTTGGATAGGGAAAACAAGGTCAATTCTCTCTCGGATCGGATTAGCCTGCGACATTTGCCGCAATATCGGCTTGTTCACAATCCTGCGATTGCGGCTTTGTCGTGAAAATTCCTGTTTCTGGAAGTAAGGACGCACCGTAAATTGCTGATGCTTATTTGCGGATATTGACCCGACAATGCTATGGCGCATCCCGGAACGACGTCTCCGCTCAGACCCAACGAGGACCCAATGACCTTTTTTCTCAAAAACCTGCTGACGGTTTCGGCGATTGCCCTGACAGCGTCCTTCGCCACAATCCAGCCGGCCGCTGCGCTGGACGACCAGCAGAAGAAGGAGATCGGGGAATTCATCAAGGAATATCTCGTCGAGCATCCGGAGGTGCTGCTGGATGCACAAGCCGCACTCGAAAAGAAGCAGGACGAGGCCCGCATCGCGCAATCGGCCCAGGTAATCACCCAGAACAAGGATGCGATTTTCAACTCCAAGGATGATGTGACTATCGGCAATCCGAAGGGCAGCGTCACCGTCGTCGAGTTCTTCGATTACAACTGCACCTACTGCCGGCATGCGCTCGGCGACATGGATAAGCTCCTGAAGCAGGACAAGGACGTACGTTTCGTCCTCAAGGAATTCCCGATCCTCGGTCAGGATTCGGTCGCAGCGTCCCGCGTTTCCAATGCTTTCCGTCAGCTCGCGCCGGAAAAATACGCCGAGTTCCATCACAAACTGCTGGGCAGCGACGGCCGCGCCTCCGAAGACAGCGCCATCGAAGTCGCCACCTCGCTCGGCGTCACGGAAGCCGCCATCCGCGCGGAAATGGCAAAGAGCCCGAATACCGACATGATCAAGGCGACCTATCAGCTTGCTTCGGATCTCAACGTCAGCGGCACGCCCGCTTATGTCATCGGCAACGAAATGATTTCGGGCGCAATCGGCCTCGATGCAATCAAGGAAAAGATCGCCAATGTCCGCAGTTGCGGCAAGACGAGCTGCTGAGCGGCGCGGGGGTTCCCTCACTCGCGCAAGCCGCCTATCGCATTTTGGCAGGACCTCCTGACAGCGCCGCGTCATCGCGCGGCGCAAAAATGCCAAAATCGCGGCGTTTCCACATCTAGAGGCACGCAACCTTCGCTCCGGGGCTTTCCTACAAGGCCTCGGGAGTCTATAGGTTGCGCTGCACTTTGACGGAACATCTGATGGCGCAAACGATTTTTGTCCTGAACGGACCCAATTTGAATGCCTTGGGCAAGCGCGAGCCAGGCATCTATGGCGGCAAGACGCTCAAGGATATCGAGGCAGATTGCAAGTCCGTTGGCGAAAGCCTGGGCTTCATTATCGATTTCCGGCAGAGCAATCACGAAGGCGTACTCGTCGACTGGATGCACGAAGCCGGCGACAAGGCTGCCGGCGTCGCGATCAATCCCGGCGCGTATGGGCATACGTCGATCGCGCTTCACGATGCGATCCGCGCCATTTCCATTCCGGTCGTGGAGGTGCATATCTCCAACATCCACGCACGCGAAGAATTCCGGCACAAATCGATGATCGCGCCTGCTGCAAAGGGCATGATCTGCGGTTTCGGACCTCATAGCTACATCCTGGCGCTTCACGCGCTGAAATCCATCACCCAATAACAAAAATACAGGGCAAGAAATCCAATGGCTGAAAAGAAATCGGGTATCGACCAGGCGCTGATTCGCGATCTCGCCAATATCCTCAACGATACGGATCTGACCGAGATCGAAGTCGAGCAGGAAGATATGCGCATCCGCGTATCGCGTGCCGGCACGACGCAATATGTTCAGGCGCCGATCGCCGCCCCGGCCGCTTACGCCGCTCCAGCCGCTGCTGCTGCAGCCCCGGCCGCTGCCGCTCCAGCCGGCAAGACCCGCAATCCCGACAACGTCGTCAGCGCGCCGATGGTCGGCACCGCCTATCTGGCGCCGGCTCCGGGTGCGGCTGCCTTCATTCAGACCGGTGCAGTCGTCAAGGAAGGCCAGACGCTGCTGATCATCGAAGCAATGAAGACGATGAACCAGATTCCTGCGCCGAAGTCCGGTACGATTACCGAAATCCTGGTTCAGGACGGTCGTCCGGTCGAGTACGGCGAAGCTCTGGTCGTCATCGAGTAGGCCGGCCCATGCCCATGATTTCGAAGATTCTCATAGCCAACCGCGGAGAGATCGCCTTGCGCGTGCTGCGCGCCTGCAAGGAGCTCGGCATTGCGAGCGTTGCGGTGCACTCCACCGCCGATGCCGACGCAATGCATGTACGGCTTGCGGATGAGAGCGTTTGCATCGGCCCGCCGCAGTCGCGCGAAAGCTATCTCAACATCCACCAGATCGTCGCCGCCTGCGAGATCACCGGCGCTGATGCCGTGCATCCCGGCTATGGTTTCCTTTCGGAAAATGCCAAATTCGCCGACATTCTCGATGCGCACGGCATCACCTTCATCGGTCCGACAGCGGAGCATATCCGCATCATGGGTGACAAGATCACCGCCAAGACCACGGCGCAGCAGCTCGGTATTCCGGTCGTTCCGGGTTCCGACGGTGAGGTGAAGACAGAAGCTGATGCGCTGAAGACGGCGCGCGAGATTGGTTATCCCGTGCTGATCAAGGCAACCGCCGGCGGCGGCGGCCGCGGTATGAAGGTCGCGCGCACAGAAGAGGACTTGATCGAGGCCTGGTCGACGGCGCGCACGGAAGCGGGTGCGGCGTTCGGCAACGATTCCGTCTATATGGAAAAGTACCTAGGCAAGCCGCGCCATATCGAAATCCAGGTGTTCGGCGATGGCGAAGGCAATGCCATCCATCTTGGCGAGCGCGACTGCTCGCTGCAGCGCCGCCACCAGAAAGTCTGGGAAGAGGCAAACTCTCCGGCCCTCAATGTCGAGCAGCGCATGAAGATCGGCAAGATCTGCGCCGACGCCATGAAGAAGCTGAAATATCGCGGCGCCGGCACGATCGAGTTCCTCTACGAAAACGGCGAGTTCTATTTCATCGAGATGAACACCCGCCTGCAGGTGGAGCATCCGGTGACGGAAGCCATCACCGGCATCGATCTCGTGCATGAGCAGATCCGCGTCGCCTCCGGCGGCGGCCTCTCGGTAACGCAGGATGAGGTGCATTTCCATGGCCACGCCATCGAATGCCGCATCAATGCGGAAGATGCGCGCAGCTTCATCCCCTCACCCGGGACGATCACGCATTTCCATGCGCCGGGCGGCCTTGGGGTACGCATCGATTCCGGCGCCTATCAAGGCTACAAGATCCCCCCTTATTACGACAGCCTCATCGGCAAGCTGATCGTGCATGGGCGCACCCGCGTCGAATGCATGATGCGCCTGCGTCGTGCGCTTGACGAATTCGTGGTGGATGGCATCAAAACCACGTTGCCGCTCTTCCAGGATCTGGTTTCCAATCAGGATATCGCCAACGGCGATTACGATATCCATTGGCTGGAAAACTACCTGGCAAAAACATCGGCCTAGCCTGTGCCTGGAGCGCGCGGCAAACGTCCCGGCATTACCCCGGAAATTTTGTTGCGCGCCTATTCCATCGGACTTTTCCCGATGGCTGAATCGGCAGACGACCCCGAAATCTTCTGGGTCGAGCCGGAATTGCGGGGCATCATTCCTCTCGATACGTTTCACGTCTCAAAGAGCCTCGCCAAGAAAATCCGTCAACAGCCCTTCGACATTCGTTTCGATACCGATTTTGATGCCGTCATCGCCGCCTGCGGCGAGCAGACAAGCGATCGCCCCAGCACCTGGATCAACCAGACGATCCGCTCGCTCTATGCCACCTTGCACCACATCGGCCATGCCCATTCCGTAGAAGCCTGGGAAGGCGATCGGCTGGTCGGCGGTCTCTATGGTGTTTCATTGGGATCGGCCTTCTTCGGCGAAAGCATGTTTTCCCGCCGCACGGACGCCTCCAAGATCTGCCTCGTCTATCTGGTGGAGCGCTTGCGCGAACGCGGCTTCACCCTGCTCGACACGCAATTCACCACCGAGCATCTAAAGACATTTGGTGCCATCGACGTGCCGAAGGACGCATATGCCAGGATGCTGGAAAAGGCGATGGAATCGCCAAATCTGAGCTTCTCTGACGGTTGAAATCCACCAGAGATGATTTGATTCCAATCAAGAGTACTCATGTTCGCCTCCACAGCCGAGGGTAGAGTAATGAAGAACCATATCACAATTGGCTTTCTTGCCGCATTGACGGGATGAGGATCATTTTCGATCTGTCTGAGGCCGCCGATCGTCGAGCGATCGGCGAAGCCGCCTGTCCGGTACGCGAATAGAATGATGCCCGCAGGAGCAAGGCTGCTGCGGGCTATACAATTCCGAGCCTATGTCTCGAAAACGATTACTTCGCGCCGGCGGTATCCGGCGCCGGAACGTCGGACTTCTGCTTGCACTCCTTCAGCCAGACGTCATAGATCGGATGCTCGACGGCGTTGAGGCCGGGGCTGTCGGCAAACATCCAGCCGGTAAAGATACGGCGGATGCGACGATCGAGCGTGATCTCGTCCACCTCGACGAAACCGTCCACCTTCTGCTGCTCGGTATCGTCTCGCGAATAGCAGGTGCGCGGCGTTACCTGCAGTGCACCGAACTGCACGGTTTCATTGACGTAAACGTCGAAGGTGGTGATGCGGCCGGTGATCTTGTCGAGGCCGGAGAAGACGGCAACCGGATTGGCGATGCGGGCGGCCTCTGCGGTGGGGACTGCCATGATGCCTGCGAAGAGAGCGACGCCTGCTACAGCTGCCGCACGCAAAGAAGCGCTTCGCGTGAAAACCATCATATCCGCCAGTCTCCGCTTGGTCTCGGTCAAGGCGCCGAGCAAGAGCCGGCATATGTCGCGCCTAACGACCAATTGTGGCCAAAGGACGAACCGGCCTCTCGCTTAATTGCCCGGGGTCCAGGCGTCGTAGTCGCCGGTCACGCGCGGACGCTCGCCGGCAACGGCGAGAGAACCCGGCGGACGGTACGCCTGCGGCGAGCCGGTCGGATTGGCGCGGTGTTCCTTCTGCCATTCCTTGGAGACATAGTTTTCCTTGGTCGGCGGAACGTCGGTGCGATGATGCATCCAGCCGTGCCAGCCCGGAGGAATGGCCGAAGCTTCGGCATAGCCCTTGTAGATCACCCAGCGCTTCGGGAGGCCGTAGGAAGACATGCCGCCTTCGTAATAGACGTTGCCGAACTCATCCTCGCCGACACGCTTGCCAAACCGCCAGGTCGCGAAGCGCGTTCCCATGGTCTGACTGTTCCACCAGGTGAAGGTCTGTACGATGAAATTCCACATGTCTTTTCCTCGATACCCGCTAAGCGGCGAGCGATACCAGAATTCGATAGTTTGCTTATGCCGCCACTGAACCTGCTTGTCCAGTGATTCCAGCAGGCAAACCGCCTCATTTCAATAGCATCTTGAAGCCCAGATGCGTCGGCTTGAAACCCAATCTCTCATAGAAGCGATGAGCGTCCTTGCGCGCCGCATTCGAGGTCAGCTGCACCATCCGCATGCCGCGTTTCTTCGCCTCGTCGATACAGAAATTGATCATGGCGGCGCCGATCCCCTGCCCGCGCATATCGGCCCGCGTCTGGACCGCCTCGATGATCATGGCGGAACTGCCCCGCCCGGTCAGCGTCGTCGTGATCATCGTCTGGAACGTCCCGACCACTTCGCCGGCGAGTTCGGCGGCATACAGCGTCTGCTCCGGCGACGCCGCGATTGTGCGAAACGCACGGAGATAATCGTCATAGGCGGACGGATCGGCCGTATCGCCATGGCCACCCAAGGCATCGGCGGCAAAGAGGCCGATCAGGGAAGGAAGGTCGGATTCTTCCGCTTTGCGGATCATCAGGCGGGCGTCTTGCATGGATGATCTCGTCTATTCTTTCAGCGGCCCGCCAATGGCTTTTCGAATATCAACGCCGGAATGCCCGACTGGCCGTTGCCGCAGTTTTCCGTGCGGCCGACCTCGGCAAAGCCATGGGCTTGATAAAAGGCGATCGCCGGCTCGTTCTGCGGTTCGACTTCGAGGCGCACGATCTCCGCATCCGGGAAGCAGGTCTCAAGTTCGGCGAAAATATCGCGGCCGATGCCCTCTCGCTGATGCCCTGGGCTGACATAGAGCATGTGGAGCATCACGGTTTTCGTCATCTCTTTGGACATCGCGGCATAGCCCATGCCGCCGATCGCCTTGCCGTCATCGGCCACCAGGAATTCGGAATTCTTGTTCGCCAGCCGCGCCTTCAGCGCAGCCGGCGAATGCCAGGAGGCATGCAGCTCGCTCACCTTTTCAGTCCCGTAGATCCGGTCATAAGTCGCATGCCAGGTCTCGCCGAGCAGAGCGCGGACCTTTTCCAGGTCCTGCTCGCTGGCGGTGCGGATGAAGAACACCGCTTATTCCTCTTCGATGCCGAGCTTGGCCTTGACCAGCGCTTGGACGGCCTGCGGGTTGGCCTTGCCACCCGTCGACTTCATCACCTGACCGACGAACCAGCCGGCAAGCGTCGGCTTTGCCTTGACCTTCGCGACCTGATCCGGGTTGGCGGCGATGATCTCGTCGACGGCCTTTTCGATCGCGCCGGTATCGGTCACCTGCTTCATGCCGCGTGCCTCGACGATCTCGGCGGGATCGCCGCCCTCGTTGAGCACGATTTCGAACAGATCCTTGGCGATCTTGCCGGAGATGGTTTCGGCCTTGATGAGATCGATGATCGCGCCGAGCTGAGCGGGCGAAACCGGAGTCTCTTCAATGTCCTTGCCGGTTCTGTTCAGAGCGCCCAAGAGGTCGTTGATAACCCAGTTGGCAGCCATCTTGCCGTCACGGCCGGCGGCAACGGCTTCGAAATAATCGGCGATCGCCTTTTCCGAGACGAGCACGGAAGCGTCGTAGATCGAGAGGCCGAGTTCGCGGACGAAACGCTCCTTCTTGTCGTCGGGCAGCTCCGGCAAATGCGCGGCAAGCTCCTTAACGAACGCATCGTCGAACTCAAGCGGCAGCAAATCCGGATCGGGGAAATAGCGGTAGTCATGCGCATCTTCCTTGGTGCGCAGCGATCGCGTCTCGCCCTTGTTCGGATCGAACAGGCGGGTTTCCTGGTCGATCGTGCCGCCGTCTTCCAGAATGCCGATCTGCCGGCGCGCTTCATATTCGATCGCCTGACCGATGAAGCGGATCGAGTTGACGTTCTTGATTTCGCAGCGCGTGCCGAATTCGCCACCCGGGCGACGCACGGAAACATTGACGTCGGCGCGCATGGAGCCTTCGTCCATGTTGCCGTCGCAGGTGCCGAGGTAGCGCACGATCGAGCGCAGCTTCGTCATATAGGCCTTCGCCTCGTCCGACGAGCGGATGTCCGGCTTGGAGACGATTTCCATCAGCGCGACGCCGGAGCGGTTGAGATCGACATAGGACATCGTCGCATGCTGGTCGTGCATCGACTTGCCGGCATCCTGCTCCAGATGCAGGCGCTCGATACCGATCTCGATATCCTCGAACTGGCCCTGACGGTCCGGCCCAAGCGAGATGACGATCTTGCCTTCGCCGACGATCGGGTCCTTGAACTGCGAGATCTGATAGCCCTGCGGCAGGTCGGGATAGAAATAGTTCTTGCGGTCGAAGATCGAACGCTTGTTGATCTGCGCCTTCAGGCCGAGGCCGGTGCGCACGGCCTGCTTGACGCATTCCTCGTTGATGACGGGCAGCATGCCGGGCATGGCCGCATCGACCAGCGACACGTTGGAATTCTGAGGATTGCCGAACTCCGTCGAGGCACCGGAGAAGAGCTTGGACTTGCTCAGCACCTGGGCGTGGACTTCCATCCCGATAACCACTTCCCAGTCACCGGTGGCACCTGGAATGAAGCGTTTCGGATCTGGCGTACGGACGTCGACAATGGTCATGGGAAGCTCTTGTATGATGCTGTTTTCTGCTTTGGTGAGGTAGAGCAATTGGCGAGACGGCGCAAGGCTTTCGGCATCGCCAGCGTCTATATGCCCGGACCGTAGGCGCCGTCACTCTCCTCGACCAGCGATTTCGAAAGCCCGATCGTGGGAACGTCGCCGTCAAGCTTCGGGGAATAAACGATCGACAGCCAGTGGATCGCATAGCCGCGCGCCTTGAAGAAGGCAATGGCGTCCGTATTCCCCGCATGGCTCTGCAGGGATACCTTTTCCAATCCCTGCCCGCGCACGTCCTCTTCGATCCGCGCAAGGAGAGCGGAGCCGAGACCGCGCCTGACGAAATCCGGATCGATCCAGAAATCGGAGATTGCCTCATCGAGTGCCTCGCGCGCCGCCCAACCAACCGCTTCACCGTTCAGCTCTATGACTGATATCGTCAGCCAGAAGTTACGGGTGAAATTTTCAAAGGTCTCGCGTGCGCCCTCCAGCAGCTCGCCCGTACCGCCGATCGCGCTCATCGCCCTCTGCCAGGAGCGCAGGCCAATGCTTGCCAGCACCGCCATTTCGCCTTCATGGGCATTGCGAATATGGATCATCGAGCCCCCGCCATTTGCGACCAGTAAAGCACCGGCCAAAGGCTTTTGCCAGCGGCGAGATTCGCCAGCGCGGCTAACGGCGGAAAACACCTTTCGAGTTGAACTTGACCTTGGGGTGCAACCCGCTTTAAAAGGATGCATCAACGGAGTTTTGATGTCCAACTTTGTCAGTCCCGGTAAAGGCCCCGCTCGCAAGTCTTCTTGCGTGCCGGGCCTGAAAACGAAGCCCCGACTTCCCTGAAAGGAAGCTTCGGATCGTTTTTCTGCGCCTTTTGGCGCCACACGGATTCTGACAACAATGGACATTTCCCGCGCAGAACAGCGCATCCTGCACCTGCCCGCCCAGGGCGGACGCATCGAAATTGAACGCAGCGACAACAAGAAGATCGAGACCGTCTGCTGCTTCACGCGAGACGGCTGGGTCTATCCCGATTTCGGCATCGACCTCTTCCGCCGGCTGAAACGCCTCAAGGCGATAAAATCCACCGGCGGCCATCCCTATCGCATCAGCGATAAGGGGCTGCGGCTGGTGCGCTCGCAATTGAATAATAGATAGATATCGGTGGCGGCGGCTTCCGCCGCCGTCTTACGCTGTTAGCGCAAGATCAAATCACCGCCTTCTTAGGATAAACTTTTCGGGTGGCGAAAGAACCATAGCCACCCGTATTCATCATTCGGGTCGTTGGATCCGTCACCACCACTTCGCCGGCGTAAATTTGCCGGCGGCCTGTTCGATGACGTGGGCGGTCTTGAAGAGCGTTTCCTCTTCGAACGGCTTGCCGATGAGCTGCAGGCCGAGCGGCAGGCCCTTCGGGTCGAGGCCGGCGGGGACGGCGATGCCCGGCAGGCCCGCCATGTTGACCGTCACCGTGAAGATGTCGTTCAGGTACATCTTTACGGGATCGGACGCGAGGTTCTCGTCGGCGATGCCGAAGGCCGAGGATGGCGTGGCGGGCGTCAGGATCGCATCGACGCCGGCGTTGAAGGCCAGCTCGAAATCGCGCTTGATCAGCGTGCGGACCTTCTGGGCGCGCAGGTAGTATGCATCGTAATAGCCTGCCGACAGAACGTAGGTGCCGATCATGATACGGCGCTTCACTTCCTGGCCGAAGCCGGCGGCGCGCGTCTTTTCATACATGTCGACGATGTCCTTGCCATCGACGCGCAGGCCGTAGCGGACGCCGTCGTAGCGGGCAAGGTTCGAGGACGCTTCAGCCGGCGCGACGATGTAATAGGCCGGCAGCGCATATTTCGTGTGCGGCAGGGAGATGTTGACGATCTCGGCGCCGGCATCCTTCAGCCAGGCGATGCCCTGCTGCCAAAGCGTCTCGATCTCTTCCGGCATGCCGTCGACACGGTATTCGTTCGGGATACCGATCTTCATGCCGCGCAGTGACTGGCCGAGCGAGGCTTCATAGTCCGGCACCGGGAGGTCGACCGAAGTGGTATCCTTGGCATCGACGCTTGCCATCGACTTCAAGAGGATGGCGGCATCGCGCACGTCGCGGGCGATCGGACCGGCCTGATCGAGCGACGAAGCGAAGGCGACGACGCCCCAGCGGGAGCAGCGGCCATAGGTCGGCTTGATGCCGACGGTGCCGGTGAAGGCGGCCGGCTGGCGGATGGAGCCGCCGGTGTCGGTAGCGGTCGCGCCGGCGCAAAGATGCGCCGCAACGGCAGCGGCCGAACCACCGGACGAACCGCCCGGAACGAGCTGCTGGTTCGACCCCTCGGCGCGCCAGGGGTTGATGACTGGACCATAGTAGGAGGTTTCGTTGGAGGAACCCATGGCGAACTCGTCCATGTTGAGCTTGCCCAGCATGACGGCGCCGTCGTTCCAGAGGTTCTGCGTGACCGTCGATTCATAATGGGGCTCGAAACCGTCCAGGATGTGGCTGCAGGCCTGCGTATGAATGCCTTCCGTGCCGAACAGATCCTTAATGCCAAGCGGAATGCCTTCCAGCGCGCCGGCTTTGCCCTCCGCAAGGCGTGCGTCCGACACCTTGGCCATTGCGAGCGCCTTTTGCGGCGTCACCTTCACATAGGCATTGAGCTGACCATTGGCAGCCTCGATCGCCGAGATATAGGCCTCGGTCAGTTCGGTGGCGGTAATCTGCTTGGCGCGCAGCTTGTCGCGGGCTTCGGCAATGGTCAGGCTGGTCAGTTCGCTCATTTTGTTTCGCTTCAGATCTGGAATTGGGCAACGGGTCGGAAAAAGTCGGAGGGAACCGCTATTCGACGACTTTGGGCACCAGGAAGAAATTCTGATCGGTATTCGGCGCATTGGCGACGATGTCGGCGGCCTTGTTGCCGTCCGTTACTTCGTCGGTGCGCTTCTTCATTGCCATCGGCGTGACGGAGGTCATGGCTTCGACGCCATCGACATTCACTTCGGAGAGCTGCTCGACGAAGCCGAGAATGCCGTTGAGCTCACCCATCATTCGCTGCGCTTCGTCTTCATTGACGGCGATGCGAGCAAGATGGGCGACGCGTTTGACGGTGGCGAGATCGACGGACATGGCATTCTCCGGATAGCAAGATTATCCACCAAAAGTGGATTTGCTTCACGCTATAAAGGCCATGCCCGCCATACGCAACGGGTATCGTCAGGCAGAAACGCTCTCGCCCGCCTTCGGCGTGGCAACCGCGGTCTTGGAACCTTCCATGCCGGCGACGAATTTTTCCGGCGTCTGGTCGATGATCGGGAAAGTGCCGTAGTGGCAGGGAATGGCGGTCTTGAAGCTGAAAAAGCGCTGGCAGGCGAGTGCCGCCACGGCACCGCCCATGGTGAATCGGTCGCCGATCGGCACGATGCCGATATCGGGCTGATGCAGCTCGTTGATCAGCCCCATATCCGAGAAGATATCCGTATCGCCCATGTGGAACAGCGTCGGCTCGTCGTCGAAATGCAGCATCAGACCGTTCGGATTGCCGAGCGCGTGGGAAACGCCGTCCTCGGTGATCTGCGCGGAGGAATGCAGCGCATTGGTAAAGGTGGCCGAGAAGCCGCCGAGGCCGACGGTGCCGCCGGTATTGCCCATTTCCAGCTTCTCGACACCCTTGGTGCCGAGCCAGGATGCGAGATCGGCATTGGCGAGAACGACCGCTCCCGTGTCTTTGGCGATCTGAACCGTGTCGCCAACATGGTCGCCATGGCCGTGCGTCAGCAGGATATGGGTCACGCCATCGGCGACATCCTTGATGTTGAGACCAGCGGCGGCGAAAGTGGAATTGTAAGTCAGGAAAGGATCGATCAGTATTTTTGCCCTGGCGGTTTCGATACGAAAAGCGGAATGGCCGAGCCAGATGATCTTCATTGGATTTCTCCTTATGACTTGATTTGAAATAGAAGGCTGGTGTCTAGGAGATATCCCAAACCGCGGCAAAGAAAAGCGGCTTTGGCTTCAATTTGTTTTGACGAGAGCGAGACCTGATGACGACGCTGACCATCGAAGACCTAGCCGCGACGCTCCTGCCCGGCCAGCCGATTGCCGGCCTCGATCTCGGTACGAAGACGATAGGGCTTGCAATGTCCGACCTCGGACGGCGCTTCGCAACGCCCCGCCCTGTCATCAAGCGCGGGAAGTTCACACAGGACGCCGAAAGGCTGCTTGCTTTCGCCGAAAAGGAAAAGGTCGCGGCCTTCGTCATAGGGCTCCCGATGAACATGGATGGCTCTGTCGGGCCGCGTGTGCAGGCAACGCGCGCTTTCGTGCGCAGCATGTCGGAAAAGACCGCCCTGCCCTTCGTCTTCTGGGACGAGCGGCTCTCTACCGTAGCGGCCGAGCGGGCGCTGCTGGAAATGGATGTTTCGCGGGCCAAACGCGCCGAGCGCATCGACTCCGCGGCAGCAAGCTTCATTCTTCAGGGAGTTTTGGACAGGCTGTCGGCACTAGGAAGAGCAAGCTTGCCCGACCTCGATGCCTGACGGCGGCGCCACCATTCCAAGATGGCCGCGCGGCGGCGAAAGCCGAAGATTGCGAAGACCAGCAGACTGTCGAAGGCAATCGCGCGGGCAACAAGCGGCGGGATGGTTTCAGGCGGAATGCCGAGAATCTTGCCGTAGATATCGAACACCAGGTCATGCATCTGCCGCGTGAGCATGAAGATGCCAAAGCTCATGTCGTAGTACGACAGATAATACCATGCCCCGAGAAACGAGACCGGTCCGGCCCAGCAAATCAACAACCACTTCATGCGGTACCCCTTCGACGCTGAAATTGCGTCGTGCCAGCCGAAAGGACGAGCCAGTTCGACAGCGCCATGGCGCTCAACACCATCGCGGGCAGCGTGATATCTAGTGCGAGCACGGCGAAGAACATTACCGCCGTAACGAGAAACACTAATTTGGCGGGTTTCAACCCCATGGCTGCACGCTTGATGGTTAACTAATCACCTTCCAACAGTGACGAGTTAACCGCTGCGGCGCAACGTAAACCATTTGTTAAGGTTAACGGCGCGGAGGGCTTGTGGATATCCCTGTCGGACTGCCGATGTCAGCCGTAGACGCCGCGCACGATCCTCTTCAGGGCTGTTGCCGCCTTCTCCCAATCCCTGCCGTTTTTCAAGGCGAGGCCCGAGCATTGATCGCTGACGGCCGAGGCAAGCACGATGTGCTGAATGGCCGCAAAGATCATGGCATTGACCGCCTGGGCATCGACGCCCTTGGGCGGCGCCAGCGAGCCGCGCATGCGCTCGATCCAGCCTGCGAGCGCCTTGGAGCGGGCTTCCGACAGGCGGCGCACCTGCTCGCTGTTTTCCGAGACTTCCCAGGCGACGATGCGGCGCATCAGGGGATCGGCGCGCAGGGCATCGAGAAACAGCATCGAAAGCCGCTCCATCAGGTCCCCATAGGTCAGAAGGAACATGCCGCCCGTATCGTCGGGGATACGATCGGTGACCCAGCTGCCGAGATCGGTGCCGATCGCTTCGACGAGGCCATCGAGGCCGCCGTAATAGCGGTAGATCAGCTGCTTATCGCAGCCGGCACCGCGGGCAACCGCATTGATACCGAAATTCTGGAACCCCTCTTCCGCCAGCAGCCGCTTGGCGGCATCGAGGATCGCCTGTTCCGTCGCAGCACGATTGCGCACGCGCTTTTCCACGACAGGCATTTCCACTGGGATTTTAACGGCAGCGTTTGCGGGGGCCATCGACTCGACTCCAATCTGTCACCGATCGGTGATTAGCAAGCCGGATCGCCTCGAACAACAAAGCCGTCAGGCTTCTTGTCCGCCAAAACGCGCGAATCCACAGATTAGAGAAATTGACCAAACCACACCGTCGTCTCGGACGCCAGACTTGGAGGCGGTTCTATGGGAACAAAACCTCGCGGCGACCAGAATGGATGGCGCAATGATTGCTAGCGTCGGCGCCGAGATAAACATTCTCTCTTCAAAGATGCCGACCGACATCCATTCGCCGGTGCAATATGCGAATGATCGCGATCTCGTCATCCCGCAAAAGATAATAGATCACATAGGACCCTACGGCATATTTGAAATAGCCGTCGCGGATATCAGCGGGACGCCCGTTTTTCAGACCGGATGCCAATCCCTCGAAAGCTTCAACAATTTCGGCATGGTAGATTTCAGCTTGTCCTAAGGACCAATTTTCGACGGTATATCGCCAGATAGCTTCAAGATCAGCGACTGCAAACGGAGAGAGGCCGTACTTGACCGCCTATTCGCCATAGGTCGCACGCATTCGCTTGAGGAACGCCGCATTATCGAAAGAAGCAATTTCTCCGGATTTTTCACCAGCAATCAATGCATCCTGCAGAGCCTTAACCCTCGTCTCGTGTTCTTCGAGTAGGCGCAAACCCGCGCGAACGACATCGCTGGCGGAGCCGTATCGACCTGTCTGTATCTGAGCCTCGATGAAGGCACTGAAATGATCGCCAAGCGAAACGGATGTATTGCGAGCCATAAGGCACTCCTCTGTCAGTACCAATATATAATAAATATTGGTACTGCATCAACGGGAGATGCCGCGACGAAATTGCGAGACGGCCGGTGATGCCCTAAGTGGCCGGCGGATACAGCAGATCGACGATGTAGCTGGCATCGAAGCGCGAATCGAGCATGCCGTAGGTCGCGCGCCAGCCGCCGGCCAGGCGGGTTTCGATGAAGGCATCGGCAATCTTGCCGGCTCCGAGGCGATAAAGCTCGGCGGCACCGGCTGCAAGCGCCATCTGCTCGACCAGCAGGCGAGCGGCGCCCTCATCCTGTTCGCAAAGCGCCATGGCGGCACGCAGGACTTCGATGGTCTTCTTGCCGGCCGGGCCGAGATCGCGGGCGAGACCGGCAAAGACGGTCTCGAACAGGTCCCTGCCCCGGTTCAGCACGCGCAGGACATCGAGCGCCATGACGTTGCCGGAGCCCTCCCAGATTGCATTGACGGGAGCTTCGCGGTAGTGGCGGGCAATCGGGCGTTCCTCGATATAGCCGCTGCCACCAATGCATTCCATGGCTTCATAGATCAGCGCCGGCGCGATCTTGCAGCACCAGTATTTGGCAACCGGCGTCATGACACGGGCATAGGCCGCATCCTCGCTGCTGCCGCTTGCCTTGTCGAAGGCTTCGGCCAGGCGGAAAGCGAGCGCGGTCGCAGCGGCGACATCGAGCGCCATATCGGCAAGCACGCGCGTCATGATCGGCTGGTTGACCAGCATCTTGCCGAAGACGCTGCGGCCGCGCGCATGATGCACGGCTTCCGCGAGCGAGGCACGCATGATGCCGGCGGAGGCGAGCGCACAGTCGAGCCGCGTCAGCGTCACCATATCGAGGATCGTGCGGATGCCGGCATCGGGTGCGCCCAGCAGGAAGCCGAAGGTGTCGGTGAACTCGACTTCAGACGAAGCGTTCGAGCGGTTGCCGAGCTTGTCCTTCAGCCTCTGGAAATGCAGGCCGTTGGCCGAGCCATCTTCCAAAAGACGCGGCACGAGGAAGCAGCCCATGCCGTCCTTGGTCTGCGCGAGCATAATAAAGGCATCGCTCATCGGGGCCGACATGAACCATTTATGGCCCGAAAGCCGGTAAATACCTTCGCTGACCTTGTCGGCACTCGTCTTGTTGGCGCGCACATCCGTGCCGCCCTGTTTCTCCGTCATGCCCATGCCGATGGTGACGGCACTCTTCTGCATGGCGGGCTTATTGGACGAATCGTACTTGCGCGAGAGGATCTTCGGCGCCCAGTCCTTCTGCACGGCCGGCGAGGCCATCATCGCGGCCACCGAGGCGCTGGTCATCGTCAGCGGGCAGAGATGGCCGCATTCGAGCTGCGCCGTCAGATAGAAGCGGGCGGCGCGCACCTTGTGCGAGTGGCCCTTCGCCTCGGGATCGGCCTGCGCATCCCAGATTGAGGAATGCAGACCCATCGCCATGGAGCGGCGCATCAGCGCATGCCAGGCCGGGTGGAATTCGACGACATCCAGACGCTCGCCGCGCGGGCCATGGGTGCGCAGCTGCGGCGTGCCCTGGTTCGCCATGCGCGCCAGTTCCTGGGCCTCGTGCGAAGTGACGAAACGACCGTGCTGTTCCAGCTCTTCCCGTATCGAACGCGGCAGGCTGGAGGTCAGATCGACGATCAGCGGATCGGAACGATAGGCATTGATGCCGGTCCAGAGGCTCGGCTGGTTCAGTTCGGCAAAGGGGTCGTCAGTCCGGGTCGCTTGGGTCATGAATCGCTTGTAGAACAAGTGGGTTGCAAAGGGAAACTGGAAGTTACGTCTCCCACCGGCATGGCTCCTGTAGCGGGATTCGGGCGAAATTGCATGGGGAACAAACGGCCTCGGCACATACCCCCGCTTGCCCCATCGGCGCTCCCTCTTTATAGACCGCCTGACGAAATCCGGAGGCAGGTTCATGGTCTTCTTTCCCCACCGCCACCTCATTGGCATCAAGGGCCTCACCGAGCAGGATATCACCTATCTTCTCGACAAGGCCGACGAGGCGGTCAAGATCAGCCGCCAGCGCGAGAAAAAGACATCGACGCTTCGCGGTCTCACGCAGATCAATCTCTTCTTCGAAGCATCGACGCGCACGCAATCTTCCTTCGAACTGGCCGGAAAACGGTTGGGTGCCGATGTGATGAACATGTCGGTCGGCAACTCCTCGGTCAAAAAAGGCGAGACGCTGATCGATACGGCGATGACGCTGAATGCCATGCGGCCGGACGTGCTTGTCATCCGCCATTCGAGCGCAGGCGCCGCGGCACTCCTAGCGCAGAAAGTCTCCTGCTCTGTCGTCAATGCCGGCGACGGCCAGCACGAGCATCCGACCCAGGCTCTGCTAGACGCGCTGACGATCCGCCGCGCCAAGGGCAAGCTATCGCGCATCATCGTCGCGATCTGCGGCGACGTGCTGCATTCGCGTGTTGCCCGCTCCAACATCCTGCTTCTCAATGCCATGGGCGCGCGCGTCCGCGTCGTGGCACCGGCCACCCTGCTGCCGGCCGGCATCGCCGACATGGGTGTCGAAGTCTTCCATTCGATGAAGGAAGGGCTGAAGGATGCCGACGTCGTGATGATGCTGCGCCTTCAGCGCGAGCGCATGTCCGGCGCCTTCGTGCCCTCGGTGCGCGAATATTATCACTTCTACGGACTGGACGCCGAGACCCTGAAGGCCGCCAAGGAAGACGCACTCGTCATGCATCCGGGTCCGATGAACCGAGGGGTGGAAATCGCCTCCGAGGTGGCGGATGGCCCGCAAAGCGTCATCGCCGAACAGGTGGAAATGGGGGTCGCCGTCCGCATGGCTGTGATGGAAACGCTGCTCGTTTCGCAGAACCAAGGGCCTCGCACCGAGGGAGCAGGCGCATGAGCAACTCGATCGTTCTCCAGAATGCCCGCATCATCGACCCCTCGCTCAATCTTGATGAGATTGGCACAATCGTCGTTGACGACGGCGTAATCGTTGCCGCAGGCAAGGATGCGAAGAATCACGGCATTCCCAAAGGCGCAACCGTTCGCGATTGCAATGGGCTTGTCGCGATCCCCGGCCTGGTCGATGCGCGCGTGCATGTCGGCGAGCCCGGCGGCGAACACCGCGAAACGATCGCCTCCGCGAGCCGCGCGGCTGCGGCCGGCGGCGTCACCTCGTTCATCATGATGCCGGACACGGATCCGGTCATCGACGACATTGCTCTCGTCGAATTCGTCCGGAAGACAGCGCGGGATACGGCCGTCGTCAATGTCTATCCGGCTGCCGCCCTCACCAAGGGACTTGCCGGCGAGGAGATGACGGAGATCGGCCTGCTGCGGGAAGCAGGCGCCGTCGCCTTCACCGATGCCCATTCCAGCGTCCACGACAGCCAGGTCCTGCGCCGGGTAATGACCTATGCGCGGGAATTCGGCGCTGTCATTTCCTGCGAGACGCGCGACAAATATCTCGGCGCAAACGGCGTCATGCATGAAGGCCTGCTCGCAAGCTGGCTCGGCCTCTCGGGCATTCCGAAGGAAGCCGAACTGATCCCGCTGGAGCGCGACCTTCGCATCGCAGCGCTGACGCGCAGTCATTATCATGCGGCGATGATCTCTGTGCCGGAATCGGCGGAGGCGATCCGCCTTGCCCGCTCGCGCGGCGCCAAGGTCACCTGCGGCATCTCGATCAACAATCTCGCACTCAACGAGAATGACATCGGCGAGTACCGAACCTTCTTCAAGCTCTATCCTCCGCTGCGTTCCGAAGACGACCGCACGGGCATGATCGAGGCGCTGGCCGATGGCACGATCGATATCATCGTCTCCTCGCACGATCCGCAGGATGTCGATACGAAACGCCTGCCGTTCGGCGAGGCGGAAGACGGTGCCGTGGGGCTGGAAACGCTGCTTCCTGCGGCACTCCGGCTCTATCACAGCGGCCAGGTCAGTCTGATGCGGCTCGTCGATGCGCTCTCGACACGGCCGGCGCAGATCTTCGGACTGCCCGCCGGCACGCTGAAACCCGGTGCCAAAGCGGATATCGCGCTTGTCGATCTTGACGAGCCTTGGCTTGTCGCCAAAGACATGCTTCTGTCGCGCTCGAAGAATACGCCTTTCGAGGATGCGAGGATGAGCGGCCGGACGGTGGCAACCTATGTCGCCGGCAAGCTGGTCCACAGTCTTTAGGGCGGCTTCAAGGGTTTACGGAGAATAAGACGTGATGGCGGATTTCTGGACTTGGCAGCTTACCCCGCAGACCGTGCTGGCCGCCGTCGTCATCGGCTATCTGCTCGGCTCCATTCCCTTCGGCCTTCTCCTGACCCGCATGGCCGGTCTCGGAGATGTGCGTAACATCGGATCGGGCAATATCGGCGCGACCAACGTGCTGCGCACCGGCAACAAGGGACTCGCTGCGGCTACACTTCTGCTCGATGCCTTCAAGGGCACGGCGGCCGTCCTGATCGCCGTGCATTTCTTCGGCGAAGATGCCGGCGTTCTGGCTGGTTTCGCCGCCTTCATCGGCCATATCTTCCCGGTGTGGATCGGCTTCAAGGGCGGCAAGGGTGTGGCGACCTATCTCGGCATCCTGCTGGGTCTCGCACCGTTGATGGCACTGATTTTCGCGATCGTCTGGCTAGCGATCGCCTTTACCACCCGTTATTCCTCGCTTTCCGCACTGGTTGCAACCCTTGTCATTCCGGTTGTATTGTGGATATTGGGCGCCGATAAGATCGCCGCCGTCATGGCGCTAATGACCGTCATCTCCTGGTACAAGCATAGGGCCAACATTGCCCGGCTGACCGCGGGAACGGAAGGCAAGATCGGAGCAAAGGGATAATGGACACAGGCAGCGCAAGACGGACCGGAGTTGCGCTGACCGAAAAACAAAGGATCGCCTGGCTCAGGCTCATCCGCTCCGACAATGTCGGTCCGTCCACCTTTCGCGATCTCATCAATCACTACGGCTCGGCAGAAGCAGCTCTGGTCGCCCTGCCGGAGCTTTCGCAGCGTGGCGGCTCGACACGCGCGATCCGCATTGCCGATGAGCGAGACGCCCTGCGGGAACTAGAAGCTGCGCATCGCTTCGGCGCGCGTTTCGTCGGCATCGGTGAGCCGGATTATCCTCCTGCCCTTCGCGAGATCGACGGCGCGCCGCCGCTGCTTGCGGTCAAAGGCAACATGTCTGTGGCAACCAGACCGGCCATCGGCATGGTCGGCTCGCGAAACGCCTCGATCAGCGGCGCCAAATTCATCGCGATGATCGCGCGCACCTGCGGCGAGGCCGGTTATGGGGTCGTTTCCGGTCTCGCACGCGGCATCGATACGGCAGCCCACCGCGCCAGCCTCGCCACCGGCACGATCGCTGCCATGGCGGGCGGGCTCGACCAGCCCTACCCACCAGAGAATATCGGATTGCTCAATGATATCTGGGATGGCAACGGGCTTGCCGTCAGCGAAATGCCTTTCGGCTGGGAGCCGCGAGCGCGCGACTTCCCGCGCCGCAATCGCCTTATCGCGGGCATTTCGCTCGGCGTCGTGGTCGTCGAGGCAGCAACCCGCTCGGGCTCGCTGATCACGGCGCGGCTTGCCGGCGAATTCGGCAGGCTTGTCTTTGCCGTTCCCGGCTCGCCGCTCGATCCGCGCTGCGAAGGCACGAACGGTCTGCTGAAAGACGGCGCGATGATCGTCACGTCGCCGGACGACGTCGTCGAGGCGCTGCGGCCACTCGCCGAGCCGGACCTCTTTCGCCCGCGCCTCGCCGCACCGCCTATTGAAAGGAGCAGACCGCTCTCCGCGCCGCCCGATGACGCCGAGCGCGACCACGTCGTCGAGGCCCTCGGCCCGACACCGGTCGAGATCGATGACATTGTCCGCCATACCGGCCTGCCGATATCGGCCATTCACTCTGTGCTGCTCGAATTGGACATGGCGGGGCGGCTGCATCGGCATCCGGGCGGGCTGGTGTCGATCTCCATGCTGGATTGAAAACTGTGACACGCGTACCGATTCTAAGCATCGCATCGCCGCGCCAAGCGCAAAAATTGCATTACAGCGCCGCGCGTCACATATGACCGCAAAGGCCGCTGCAACACGTTAAACGTGCTGCATAATTTTATCCTTCAATCGATTCCGATTTAAGGAATTATGCAGTAGCCTCTTGACCGCGACGATTTCCCTGTCCATGTCGGGGGCCGGGAAGACGGAAAAACCCGGCATCTCCCGCGCTTTATACCGGCGCGACCTCATATTCAGAGACTTGACGATGAACGTTGTAGTGGTGGAATCGCCTGCCAAGGCCAAGACAATCAACAAATATCTTGGACCCGGATATAAGGTTCTTGCATCCTTCGGCCATGTGCGCGACCTGCCCGCCAAAGACGGCTCGGTGCTGCCGGATCAGGATTTCGAAATGCTGTGGGAAGTCGATGGTGCCTCGCAAAAGCGCATCAAGGACATTGCCGACGCGTTGAAAACCTCCGACGGCCTGATTCTCGCGACCGACCCGGATCGCGAGGGTGAAGCCATTTCCTGGCATGTGCTCGACGTGCTGAACAAGAAGCGCGCCATCAACGGCAAGCCGGTGAAACGTGTCGTCTTCAACGCCATCACCAAGAAGGCCGTGCTCGATGCCATGGCAGAGCCGCGCGACATCGACGTGCCGCTGGTGGACGCCTATCTCGCCCGCCGCGCCCTCGACTATCTCGTCGGTTTCAACCTGTCGCCGGTTCTCTGGCGCAAGCTGCCGGGCGCCCGCTCTGCCGGCCGCGTTCAATCCGTCGCACTGCGCCTCGTCTGCGACCGCGAGTCGGAGATCGAACGTTTCATATCGGAAGAATACTGGAACCTCTCGGCAATCCTGAAGACGCCGCGCGGCGACGAATTCGAAGCCCGCCTTGTATCTGCTGACGGCAAGCGCCTGCAGCCGCGTGCGATCGGCAACGGCGAAGACGCTGGCAGGCTGAAGGCGCTGCTCGAAGGCGCCTCCTATGTCGTCGATACGGTCGAGGCAAAGCCGGTCAAGCGCAATCCGAGTCCGCCCTTTACCACTTCGACGCTGCAGCAGGCCGCCTCCTCGAAGCTCGGCTTCTCGGCTTCGCGCACCATGCAGGTGGCGCAGAAGCTCTATGAAGGTGTCGACATCGGCGGCGAAACCGTCGGTCTCATCACCTATATGCGTACCGACGGCGTTCAAATGGCGCCGGAAGCTATCGATGCGGCACGCCACGCCATCGCTAACCAGTTCGGCGACCGCTACCTGCCGGAAAAGGCCCGCTTCTATTCTACCAAGGCAAAGAATGCGCAGGAAGCGCACGAAGCGATCCGACCGACCGACTTCGACCGCGTACCGGACCGCATCCGCAAGTTCCTCGATGACGATCAGCTCAGGCTCTACGACCTGATCTGGAAGCGCGGCATCGCCAGCCAGATGGCATCGGCCGAAATCGAGCGCACGACGGCCGAGATTCTGGCCGACAACGCCGGCAAGAAGGCCGGCCTGCGCGCCGTCGGCTCCGTCATTCGCTTCGACGGCTTCATCGCCGCCTATACCGACCAGAAGGAAGATGGCGAGCAGAGCGACGATAGCGAAGAAGGCGGCCGTCTGCCTGACATTAATGCGCGCGAGAATCTCGCAAAGCAGAAGATCAATTCGACCCAGCATTTCACCGAACCGCCGCCGCGCTATTCGGAAGCATCGCTGATCAAGAAGATGGAAGAACTCGGCATCGGCCGCCCGTCCACCTATGCGGCGACGCTCGCGACGCTACGCGACCGCGACTACGTGACCATCGACAAACGCAAGCTGGTGCCGCAGGCCAAGGGCCGGCTGGTCACAGCCTTCCTCGAAAGCTTCTTCACCAAATATGTGGAGTATGACTTTACGGCCGATCTGGAAGAGAAGCTCGACCGTATCTCGGCCGGCGAGCTGAACTGGAAGGACGTGTTGCGCGACTTCTGGCGCGATTTCTTCGCCCAGATCGAAGATACGAAGGAACTGCGCGTCACCAACGTGCTGGACGCGCTGAACGACGCGCTGGCGCCGCTTGTCTTTCCGAAGAGGGAAGACGGCAGCGATCCGCGCATCTGCCAGGTGTGCGGCACCGGCAACCTGTCGCTGAAGCTCGGCAAATACGGCGCCTTCGTCGGCTGCTCGAATTATCCGGAATGCAACTATACGCGACAGCTTTCGTCGGATGGTGGCGCGGAGGCCGAGTCCAACGGATTGAACGAGCCGAAGGCGCTTGGCGCCGATCCGGTGACGGGCGAAGAGCTGACGCTGCGTTCGGGCCGCTTCGGGCCTTATATCCAGCGCGGCGACGGCAAGGACGCCAAGCGTGCTTCGCTGCCGCGCGGTTGGAAGCCCGAAGATATCGACTATGAGAAGGCGATGGCGCTGATCTCGCTGCCACGCGACATCGGCAAGCATCCCGAAACCGGCAAGATGATCTCTTCCGGCATCGGCCGCTATGGTCCCTTCCTGCTGCACGACGGCAGCTACGCCAATCTCGAAAGCGTCGAAGACGTCTTTACGGTCGGCCTCAACCGCGCGGTGACATTGATTGCCGAAAAGCACAGCAAGGCAGCCGGCGGCAAGGCGCGCGGTGCGGCAGCGGCGCTGAAGGAGCTCGGCGAGCATCCGGACGGCGGCGGCGCGATCACCGTTCGCGACGGCAAATACGGCCCCTATGTCAATTGGGGCAAGGTCAATGCGACGCTGCCGAAGGGCACGGACCCGCAGGCGATCACGGTCGAGGAGGCCCTGGCGCTAATCGCCGCCAAGGCCGGCAAGAGCGGCGGCACCACCAAGAAGGCGCCCGCCAAGGCAAAGGCCGCCGGCGCAAAAGTGACGAAAACGACCGCCAAGCCGAAGGCTGCTGCAAAGAAACCTTCGGCCAAGACGGCAGCGAAAAAGAAGAGTGCAGAGTGAGCAGAGAACCGCGCGGCAGGAATCCATCGTCGGAACGGCATTCCGGCAAACCCGGCCGCGCCGGTAAGGCACGCGGCGACGCCGAGCCGATGATGGCGATCGTCCATGGTGAGCTGCCGCCGCGCGAGGTCCTTCTGCGCTTCATCGCCGATCATCCGCAACAGGCGTCCAAGCGGGAGCTCGCCAAGGCCTTCGGCTTGAAAGGCGAAAGCCGCGTCGCGCTGAAGGAACTGCTGCGCGAGCTTGAAGAAGAAGGCATGGTGCAGAAGAGCCGCAAGTCGCTCATCCGCCCCGGCGCGCTGCCGCCGATCGCCGTTCTCGATATCACCACCCGCGACAAGGACGGCATGCTGATCGGCCGTCCAGCGGAATGGGCTGAGGAAAATGGCGTCGCTCCGGCTGTCTTGATCAAACAATCCTCCTCGCCCGCAGGCCGCAACGGCAAGGGTAAGGCACCCGTCGCCGGCATGGGCGATCGCATTCTCGCAAAGATCTTCCCGGCCGTGGATCGCGGCGGCCCAGCCTATACGGCCCGTATCATCAAGGTCATCGACAAGCGGCAGGGCGCTACCATGGGCGTCTTTCGCGAAACGCCCGGCGGCGGTGGCCGACTGATGCCGATCGAGCGGCGCGGCGAGGAGATGGTGATCGACCCGGATTATACCGGCGGCGCCAAGGACGGCGATCTGGTCGAAGTCGAAGTCGCGCGTCTCGGCCGCTTCGGCCTGCAGCGCGCCAAGGTTCTGTCGGTCATCGGCTCCGTCGCCTCAGAAAAGGCGATCTCGATGATCGCCATTCACGCGCATGGTATCCCGCACGTCTTTCCCGCTGCAGTCATTGCCGAAGCCGATGCGGCCAAACCGGCAACCATGTCGCATCGCGAGGATTGGCGCAGCCTGCCGCTCATCACCATCGACCCGGCGGATGCCAAGGACCATGACGACGCCGTCTACGCCGAGATGGACCCCTCGCCCGACAATCCGGACGGCGTGATCGTCACCGTCGCCATTGCCGATGTCTCCTGGTATGTGCGTCCGAATTCGCCGCTCGATCGCGAAGCACTGAAACGCGGCAATTCGGTCTATTTTCCAGATCGCGTCGTGCCGATGCTGCCCGAGCGCATCTCGAACGATCTCTGCTCGCTGAAGGAAGGCGTCGATCGTCCTGCCCTCGCTGTGCGAATGATTTTCTCCAAGGAGGGGCGCAAGGCGGGACACACTTTCCATCGCATCATGATGAAGAGTGCGGCCAAGCTTTCCTACCAGCAGGCGCAGGCGGCGATCGACGGCCAGCCCGACGATAAGACCGGGCCGATGCTGGAGCCGATCCTCAAGCCCCTCTGGCACGCCTACGAAATTCTGAAAAAGGGCCGCGACCGGCGTCAGCCGCTCGAGCTCGACATGCCGGAGCGCAAGATCCTGCTGAAGGCGGACGGCACCGTCGATCGTGTCTTCGTGCCGCCGCGCCTCGACGCGCATAAGCTCATCGAAGAAATGATGATCCAGGCGAACGTCGCCGCTGCCGAAACGCTGGAAAAGCGGAAGCAAATTCTCATCTACCGCATCCACGATGGCCCGACACTCGCCAAGCAGGAAGTGCTGCGCGAATTCCTGGCTACTCTCGGTATCTCGCTTGCCAAGGGCGGCAACGTGCGGGCCAACAGCTTCAACGGTATTCTCGCGAAAGCCGAGGGTACCGCGCATCAGACCATGGTCAACGAGATGGTGCTGCGCTCGCAGAGCCAGGCGATCTACAGCCCCGACAATATCGGGCATTTCGGCCTCAATCTGATGAAATACGCGCACTTCACCTCGCCGATCCGGCGCTATGCCGACCTGATCGTACACCGTGCGCTCGTAGGCTCGCTCGGCTTCGGCGAGGGCGGCATCACGCCGGAGGAAGAAGCGTCGCTCGACGATATCGCCGCCGAAATCTCGACTTTCGAGCGCCGCGCTATGGCGGCGGAGCGCGAGACGGTCGACCGGCTCATTGCCCATCATCTCGCCGGCCGCGTCGGTGCAGAATTCGAAGCCCGCGTCGGCGGCGTTACCAAATCGGGGCTTTTTGTCACCCTACCCGACTATGGCGCGGACGGTTTCATTCCTATATCTACCCTCGGCACCGATTATTTCATCTATGACGAAGCGCATCAGGCGCTAACGGGCGAAAGAACCGGGCTCGGATATCGTCTCGGCGACGATGTGACGGTGAGGCTGGCAGAAGCCGTGCCGCTTGCCGGAGCGCTGCGCTTCGAGATGCTGAGCGAGGGCAAGCCTATGCCGACGGCAGTGCGCTCCTTCCACAAGGCGACCCGCCGCAACAAGAACCAGGCCCGCAAGGCACCGGGCACGAGACCGCCGCGCGGCCGTAGATAGAGGACGGCTGCCGGCATGGAGGAAGCGCATTCATGACGGGCAGCCCATCCGACTCCCCCACCCGCTTCGGCGGTTCAGACCAGAGCGAGCGCCCCCTCGGACAATCGATTGCCCGCGGTATGCTGAACCGCTGCCCGCGCTGCGGCACCGGCAGGCTTTTCGGCGCCTTTCTGAAGCCGGTCGATCATTGTGCGGTATGCGGCGAGGATATTTCTCATCAGCGCGCCGACGACCTGCCGCCCTATCTGGTGATCCTGGTTCTGGGCCACCTTATCGTCGGCGGCTATATGCTGACCGACATGGCCTTCAAACTGCCGCTCTGGGCGCATTTCGTCCTCTGGACGCCCATCACGATCATTGCCGCGCTTGCCGTCATTCAGCCGATCAAGGGCGGCGTCATCGGCCTGCAATGGGCCTTGCGCATGCATGGTTTTGGGGGTCATGACGATAGCCCGGAGGAATGGGATCAGGGAAACGGCCGATCGTGAACATGTCGTCCGGCCCGTGTTGCCCGTTTCCGTCGATGCCAAGGAGCGCCTCCGCGCATCGTGCCCTGACATCGGCAGCTACTGGCGATTTGCTGCTTATTCTTGGTTCATGCGGATTGCTTTGCCGGCAACAGCTTGACACGAGCAGCATTTCTTGTCTGAACATGCCCCGCGTCATAGGGACCATTGCAGAGGGGTGACCGATCACATGAAAGCCGACCCGCCACCTGAATTCGGCCGAGCCGTGCCTTCCCGTGTCCCGTGTTCAGACCGATTCGCCCGCCTCATGCCCCAGGATTTTGTTTATGCTTGAACCGACGAACGACAAGGCCGGCCATGTCGAAGAAATTCACTGGCCTTCGCTCGTCGCAGCCATCGCGTCCGTATCCGCCGTTGGCATCGCCATCGGGCTCGGCCTGCCGCTTCTGAGCATCATTCTCGAAAAGCGCGGCGTTCCTTCGAGCCTGATCGGGCTCAACACAGCGATGATGGGAGTGGCCTCGATGCTGGCCGCGGTCATCACGACCAAACTCGCCCATCGCTTCGGGGTCGTACAGACAATGATCTGGGCGGTCCTCCTTTCGGCGTTGAGTTCGCTCGGATTTTACTATGCGGAAAATCTGCTGCTGTGGTTTCCGCTCCGGATCGTTTTCCACGGCGCGACCACGACGCTGTTCATCCTGTCGGAATTCTGGATCAATGCCGCCTCTCCGCCTTCCAAGCGCGGTTTCGTGCTCGGCCTCTATTCCACGGTTTTCTCTCTCGGATTTGCAGCTGGTCCCCTGCTCTTTTCCCTGGTGGGCAGCGAGGGCCTGATGCCCTTCATCATCGGTGCCTGCATCATCCTTGCCGCAGCCATTCCGATCTTCATCGCCCGCAACGAGAGCCCCATCGTCGACGAAAAGCCGGAATTGCATTTTGTCCGATATATCTTCCTCGTTCCAACAGCGACGGCTGCGGTTTTCGTGTTCGGCGCGGTGACCGTCGGCGGCGGGTCGCTGTTCACCAGCTATGCTACGCGCCTCGGCTTCAACGAATCGCAGGCGGCGCTGCTGCTGACTGTCATGGGCGTGGGCAATTTCGTCTTCCAGATCCCGCTCGGGCTGCTCGCTGACCGTATGCGCGACAAGCGGCCGCTGTTATCGATCATGGCAACCATCGGCCTTGTCGGCGCGCTTCTGCTGCCCTCCCTGTCGTCGAACTGGATCATTCTCGCCACCATTCTGCTCTTTTGGGGCGGTTGCGTTTCAGGCATGTATACGGTCGGTCTCAGCCATCTCGGCACGCGGCTGACCGGCGTCGACCTCGTTGCGGCCAACGCAGCCTTCGTCTTCTGTTACGCCGTCGGCATGGTCCTAGGCCCGCCGACGATCGGCACGGCCATGGACCTGGCGAATCCCAGCGGCTTTGCTTGGGCTGTTGCTTTTTTCTTCGGCCTTTATGTCCTGCTTTCGGGGATACGGCTGCTTTTCATGAGCAACAGGGGTTGACTTTTCGGGCGCGATTTGTAGTTTCGCGCCAGAATTCGCCGTGGACCTCCGCACCGGCCGTCCACGGCGTTCATTTTTATTAAAGGCAGGACGACTATGGCCAAGGCTACCACCATCAAGATCAAGCTGCTGTCGACGGCCGACACCGGTTTCTTCTACGTCACGACGAAGAACAGCCGTACGATGACGGACAAGATGACGAAGACGAAGTACGACCCGATCGCTAAGAAGCATGTCGAGTTCAAGGAAACGAAGATCAAGTAAGCTTCCTAAACTTCAGGTTACAAAAAGGCGCGACCCGCGGGTCAGCGCCTTTTTTGTTTGCAGCGACAGCTCCGCATTTCCGGCGGCACCTCCGCGACCGACGTCCGATTTTGCTGCATCGCCCGAGACAGCGCCCGACGATCATCGAAAGAAAAAACGCCGCCTTCGATCAACGAAGAGCGGCGTTTTAAATTGGGGGCCGGCTAGCCTGCAAAACGGCACGAGGAACCGTCATATTTCTGCCTGCCAGCCGACCGACCCCACGACCCAGGAGATGCGGCGGACCTGAGCATCATGGGGTATCCTGAAACCCTTGCGGGCTGTCCATCTATGGGACTAAATTCGCGCGAAATCGGAAGAAAATCAACAAATTCTTAATGATAAAAAATGCTTGTCTGCTTGCATGGTTAAAATTCATGTCTTCGGCAGAAAGGAAAGCTTAATAGTTTTAGCGAAACAAACCGCGAAAGACGCAAGAATAAACATATAACCTCCACACAATCAGCAAATCTCAAATGCAGATATTATAGAAAACTTTAATATACAAGCTATTCTCAGTTAACCTTCCTTCTCTCCACTTAATCTTATCAAGAAAACTGCAAATAAAACAAAATTACACATAAAATCCACAGGAGTATCGCAAAAGAACTTCAGAATCTAAAGTATTCCGTCAGGTCAAAAACAAAGGTATTATTCCTTTCTTTCAACTGAGCCGAAGTGGCATCGCCGGCGGGAGAAGAGTGAAAAATTTCCAGCCGTTGTTCAAAATCTAAAAAATACCCTCAATATTAACGGGCAGTCCCGCTTCCAGTGATTATTTTCCTTAGGCTGCCGCGGCGACCACCCTGTTGCGGCCAGCCCGCTTTGCTTCGTAAAGCGCGAGATCGGCCTGCTTCATCAATTGCTCAGGCGTGTCGATTGCCTCCAAACGGCACGAGATACCGAAGGATGCAGTAATGTTAAGGGAAACGCCGCCGTCGCGCAGTTTCACCGGCATATTTTCTACCGCCGCGCGCAGACGCTCGGCGACCGCAGCGGCGACATCGGCAGCCGTATCCGGCATCACGACGACGAATTCCTCCCCGCCGTAGCGGCAAGCAAGGTCGGCACCGCGTACCGTGGAGCGGATTCTCGCGGCAAATTCCTTCAATACTTCGTCGCCAGCGTCATGCCCATAGGTGTCGTTGACAGTCTTGAACCTGTCGATATCGGTGATCAGAACGGAGAGCGGCCGCCCCCGTGCCATCGAGCGGTCGAAAAGCACCTTGAGGTGATTGTCCAGATAGCGCCTGTTGTTCAGACCGGTCAGCGCATCGGTCACGGCCAACTCGATCGTCTGCTGAACGCTGGCGCGCAAACGGTCGTTGTAGCGCTTGCGGCGTATCTGCGTGAGGCAGCGGGCCACCAGCTCGTTGGGGTCGATCGGCCGGGCGATATAGTCGTTGACGCCGAGGTCGAGCGCGCGAACGACCATCTCGTCGGCGCCCTGCTCCGTCACGAGCAGTACCGGCAAGAAACGCGTGCGCTCCAGCGAGCGAAGCTGCGAGCACAGCCGCAGAGGATCGTAATCCTCGAAATTCGAATTCACGATGACCAGTTCGAATGACTGCTCTGCCGCTTCGAACAGGGCAGCTTGCGGATCGGACATCGCGACAACCTGGGCAATTGGCTTGAGCGTCCTGATGATGCGCTCCTGCGAATTGGCGCGGCCATCGACCAGCAGCACCTGCCCGGTTTCCTCGGTACGGCCGTCGCCTGCCCGCATCAGATCGTCGATACCGAAATTGCGCGCGGTTTCGTTGCGCATATGCAGTTCGTCGCTGAGGGTCTTCAAGCGAAGCAGGCTCTTGACGCGCGAAATGAGCTGCAGGTCGTTGACCGGCTTGGTCAGGAAATCGTCGGCGCCTGCCTTCAGGCCGCGCACACGGTCGGCGGGCTGATCGAGCGCCGTGACCATGACAACGGGAATATGGGCGGTGCGGGGATCGGACTTCAGGCGCTCGCACACGTCGAAACCATCCATGCCGGGCATCATAATATCGAGAAGGATGAGATCGACCTGCGTATTCGCGCAGATGGCAAGCGCTTTCAAGCCATCTTCGGCGGTCAGCACTTCGAAATATTCGGCCAGCAGCCGCGCTTCCAGAAGCTTTACGTTGGCCGGAATATCGTCGACTACCAGAATGCGTGCGGTCATAAGCTCTTCCCCATCGTCAGGCGTCGCCCAGATAGGTCTTAATGGTTTCAATGAATTTCGGCACCGAAATCGGCTTTGAAACGTAAGCTTCACAACCGCCCTGGCGAATGCGCTCCTCGTCGCCCTTCATGGCGAAGGCCGTGACTGCGATCACAGGTATCACATGCAGATCGTCGTCTTCCTTCAGCCATTTGGTGACTTCGAGGCCCGAAACCTCCGGAAGCTGGATATCCATGAGGATCAGATCCGGGCGATGCTTGCGGGCGAGATCGAGCGCCTCCATGCCGTTGCGGGTCTGGATCGTCGTATAGCCGGAAGCCTCGATCAGGTCGCGAAAGAGCTTCATATTGAGCTCATTGTCTTCTACAATCATTACCTGCTTAGGCATGGAAAGCTGTCCCTGCATCCGGTATTGCATCCATTCTCTCGAAATATAGGGTCGCGAGGAACCGATTCCAGAAATAGTTGAATCGCAAACTACCGGCATTTGGTTGAAAAATAGGTAACTCACCCTTCAAAATGCAAAGTAACTTCAAGAACCCGAAGAAGAGCGCGGCCGACCCGCAAGAGACTGCGATCGCCGTGCTCGGCTGGCTGGCCAATGAACCGGACATGTTCGGCCGCTTCTTGGCACTGACGGGCGTCGAACCGGCGCAGGTACGCAACGCCATCAACGAACCTGCCTTTCTCGCTGGCATGCTCGATTTCCTCATGAACCACGAACCGACATTGCTGGCCTTCTGCGAGACCAGCGGCATTCCGCCGGAGGCCGTCGCTGCCGCGTCGGCACATTTCTCGCCGCCCGGCCTTGCCTCCGGAGAATATTGACCATGGATGCCCTGTTCGAATTCGATGTGTCGCATATCCGGCTGCAGGAGCGGCCACTGATCGTCTGCGATGTCGATGACGTCGTCCTGCATTTCTTTGCGCCTTTCCTGGCCTTCATCGACGGCGAAGGCTATGAATTCCTGCCGCGTTCGTTCCGGCTGACAGGCAACATCGTCTCCAAGGGCGATGGTTCCGCGCTGGAAGAAAAGGATGTCCACCGGCTAATCGAAGCCTTCTTCGAAGCGCAGGAACAATGGCAGACGCCCTTCGACCGCGTCGTCAATGCGCTCGAGGACCTTTCGAAGGATGCGGACATCGTTTTCCTTACGGCGATGCCACCGCAATTCTGGGCGCAAAGACGGCGGCTCCTCGACAGGCTCGAGCTTGCTTATCCGTTGCTCGCGTCGCTGCAGCCGAAGGGGCCGATCGTACGCTCGCTGCACAGGCAGCGCGCGATGCCCGTCGCCTTTATCGACGACATGGCCCACAATCTGCATTCGGTCAGCGAACATGTTCCGGAGTGCCTCCTTATCAATCTGAAACCGGATTCCATCGTCCACCGCATGGCGCCGGCCGTGGCCGCGGGTATTCCGGAAGCTAACGAATGGAGCCAGGCCGCGCCGTTGATCCAGGCCCATATCGCGCGCTGACCTCATCCGAGCCACCTTTCAAAGGACGAGGCGCATCAGAGGCCTGCCATCCTTGCGCTTCGCAACTTCCGAAAACCCGGCAGCCTCGAATATGCGCTGCGAGCCGACATATAGGCCGACGGATTTCGACTGCTTCGTACGCTCGATCGGACAACCCTCCAGCAGCCGGGCGCCGGAAGCGCGGGCAAAATTCACCGCCTCCGACAACATCCGGTGGCTGTGTCCCTTGCCGCGATCCTTCGAATTCATGAAGAAACAGCTCACCGCCCAAACCGAGCTGTCTTCCGCATCAGCCGGATCGAGCGGGCGTGATACCGTTTTCGGCGAATTCCACTGCGGCAGCTCGGTGCGCGGACAAACCTGCACCCAGGCGACAGGCTGCCCATCGACATAGCCCAGAAGGCCGGGCGGCGGCCCGGCCGCGATACGCTCCCGAATCAGCCGCTTCTTTGCTGCCGCGTCCATCGTCTTGCGCTGCGATGTCGGCACGCGGAAATGGGTGCACCAGCAGCCATAGCACGCACCGCTTGGCCCGAACAAAGTCTCGAAATCGCCCCAACGATCCGGCGTCAACGGCTGCACGATTAAGTTCTGCACTCGCGCCTCCCCGGCAGTTTTCCAGCTTGAGACTCGCAAGCTTAGATCATAAAGTGGCGATGTTCAATTTTTGTTCTCGTTCGATGACCCGTGCGCCCGACAAGATCTCCGGCTTCTGTCGCGATTGCTTGAGCGAGCAATCGGCCGCGCGCACGCGCTGCCGGAGCTGCGGCAGCCCTCGTCTCGTCTACCATCGGGAGCTTTACGCGCTGACGCTGGCGCATATCGATTGCGATGCCTTCTATGCATCGATCGAGAAACGCGACAATCCTGAGCTGGCCGACAAGCCTGTCATCGTCGGCGGCGGCAAGCGCGGCGTTGTCTCCACCGCCTGTTATATCGCCCGCATCCATGGAGTGCGCTCCGCCATGCCGATGTTCAAGGCGCTGGAAGCGTGCCCGCAGGCCGTCGTCATCCGCCCGAACATGGAAAAATATGTCCGCGTCGGCCGTGAGGTTCGCGGCATGATGCAGGAACTGACACCGCTGGTGCAGCCGCTTTCGATCGACGAGGCCTTTCTCGAGCTCGACGGCACGCAGCGGCTTCATCTCGATCCGCCGGCCCGCATCCTCGCCAAATTCGCCAAGCGGGTGGAGCAGGAGATCGGCATCACCATCTCCGTCGGCCTTTCCTATTGCAAGTTCCTCGCCAAGGTAGCCTCCGACCTGCAGAAGCCGCGGGGCTTCTCCGTCATCGGCCGCGATGAAGCCCTCTCCTTCCTGGAGCCGCGGCCGGTCACGACCATCTGGGGGGTCGGCAAGGCCTTTGCCGCGGCGCTCGAAAGCGACGGCATCCGCACCATCGGTCAATTGCAGGGCATGGAGGAAGGCGATCTCATGCGCCGCTACGGCGTCATCGGACAGCGGCTTTTCCGCCTCGCGCGCGGCATCGACGATCGAACCGTGCATCCGAACGAAGCGGCAAAGAGCGTGTCTTCCGAGACCACCTTCTTCGACGATATCTCCCGCCATGACGATCTCGTGCCGATCCTGCGCGATCTTTCTGAAAAGGTTTCACGGCGCCTGAAGCGCAGCGGCATTGCCGGCCAGACCGTCGTCCTCAAGCTGAAGACCTCGGATTTCAAGACCCGCACGCGCAACCGCCGCCTGGAAGATCCGACGCAGCTCGCGGACAGGATTTTCCGTACGGGATTGCGCATGCTCGAACATGAGACTGACGGCACGAAATTCCGCCTTATCGGCATCGGCGTCACCGATCTTGGCGATGCCGGCCGCGCGGACCCGCCCGATCTCATCGACGAACAGGCGACGCGACGAGCCGCTGCCGAGGCGGCGATGGACAAGCTGCGAGAAAAATTCGGCAACAACACGGTCGAGACAGGTTACACATTTGCCGATAAACGCCATAAATAACAAAGACTTCCAATATATCATCGATCGGTGACTTTTGTCCGGCCGGCCAAAAATCCGCCTACGTGCGCGATTCCTTGCGCGAGAAAGCTCGGATTCAAACTTTTTTGGTAAATTTCCATTAGGACTCGGAGTCTGTAACTTCCGAACGGCGCGGATCCGCCGTCGATTGTGTTTTGCGTACGGGTTCCTATGCGTCTATCGGCTGTATCGACCATTTTTCTCGCTTGCCTGACGATCTCAGGCTGCGCCGCCCGAGGTGAGCGCGAAGCCGCGCAAGCCGCCCCGCCCTCCAAGGAATTGACGGGCTCCATCGCAAAGACCAGCAGGGCGGCGCCGTCGGTCGAAATCGGCGAAACGGTTTCGCGTGTCGAGCGACAGCAGGCTCTCGCGGTCGCGATGCCGACGAATCCGCGTCCGGAGGGGCTCATGCCTTCCGACCAAAGCGACGGCGACACCCCTGTGCCGCTGCAACGGCCGCTCGCCATGCTTGCGCCATCAGACCCGGTGCCGCGCGCCCTGCGGCAGCAGCCGATGCAGATCTACAGCCATCGTTTCCGCGATGCCAAGCCGATCAATTTCGGCGCATCCACTTCGCCTCGCAAGCTCGCCGTCCACGGCGTCGACGTCTCCCGCTGGCAGGGCGAGATCGACTGGAATACGCTGCGCACCCAGGGCGCCAACTTCGTCTACATCAAGGCGACGGATGGCGGCGACCATCTCGATCCGATGTTCAGGAAGAACTGGCGGGCTGCCCAGCAGGCCGGTCTGAAGCATGGCGCTTATCACTTCTTCTATTGGTGCCGGACCGCCGGAGAGCAGGCCGATTGGTTCATCCGCAACGTCCCGAAGGAAGCGGGTGCTTTGCCGCCTGTCATCGACGTGGAATGGAACGGCGAATCGAGCTGCAAGCGGCGCCCCTCGCGCGAGCAGGTGCTTGCCAAGATGCAGGTATTCATGGACAGGCTGGAAAAGCATTACGGCCAGCGTCCGATCGTCTACACCGCACCGGATTTCTATCGCGACAATCTGAGCGGCGAGCTGCTCAACTATCCATTCTGGCTGCGCGCCGTGGCTCAGCATCCCTCCAAGGTCTATCCCGGCCGCAAATGGCTGTTCTGGCAATATTCCGGCTCCGGCGTCTCCCACGGCGTTGACGGCAGGATCGACCTCAATGCCTTCCATGGCAGCGAACAGGACTGGCACAACTGGATAGCCTCCAGTGTGCGCTGAACCTTCGGTGCCGAGGGCCTTCAATGATCGCGCCGAAGCGGAGTTTCACCGCTCCGTTTCGGCGATGCCTTATCGGGCCACAGTGAAGCAGGTTCGCGTCTCGGTGGCAGCAACACGGCATTCCTTTTCGGCAAGTCTTCCTTAAACTTCGAAGCCTAACTTTAGGCGCTACGAGTATTGCGTTTGGTCGTGTCTATGAAGCCGTTTTTGTTGCTTGGGCTCGGGTTGCTGTCAGCCACCACCCTTTCCCATCCCGCCTTTGCCGGGCCGGATGCACGCACCCTGCAGATCGTGGTGTCGAAAGACAGGCAATCGCTTTCGGTCTACGACGGCGACAAGGTGATCGCGACCTCGAAGGTTTCGACCGGCAAGCGTGGTCACACGACGCCGAGCGGCATCTTCTCCATTCTGGAAAAGAAGGTCTATCACGAGTCCAACCTCTATTCGGCTGCGCCCATGCCTTTCATGCAAAGGCTGACATGGTCGGGCATAGCGTTACACGAATCCAATTCGGTCCCGAATTATCCGGCATCTCACGGCTGCGTACGCATGCCCAAGGTCTTCGCCAAGATGCTTTACCAGATGACCGAGCGCGGCGTACATGTCGTCATCGCCGATCAACCGCTGGTGCCCCAGCCCTTCGAAAACGCGATGCTGTTTCAGCCGCTGGCAGCACCTCCGCCAGCATTGTTCTCCGGCATCGAGCTTCGTCCGATGACCGCAAGCTTCCTGCCGCAGGGGCAATCGCTGCAGGTTGCGACGAACGATATCACCTCGATCCAGATACCGAAGGTCCAGGAGATCGTTACGTCACCTGCCGATTCCGCGCCGCTCAGCATCCTCATCACCCGGCGCGGCCTGCGTGAAAATGTGCGCGACCTCCAAGGCATTCTGAACGGAATGGGGTTCATCACCGGAACGCCTGACGGCATGCTCGGGCCTGCCACGGTGCAGGCGATCGAAGATTTCAAGAAGGCGCACGACATCAAGACCACCGGCAGCCTCGTCAGTCCCGCGCTGATGAAAGCGGTCTATGCCGCCGCCGGCAAGGGCGAGCCGCCGAACGGAGCGATCATGGTTCGCCAGAACTTCAGGCCGCTCTTCGAAGGCCCTGCCGTCATTGCCGAGCCGCAAGAGGCGCTCGGCGTGCATTTCTTCACGGCCAACACGATCGACCGCATCAGCGGCAAGGCCGACTGGTTCGGCATGACCCTCGAAGAAGACCTGAGCAAGCAGACGAAAAAACGCTTCGGCATCACCAGCGAGGAGCAATCGCAATCGTTCGATGCCGCCGGGCAGGCACTTAGCCGCATCACCATTCCCGACGATGTGCGCCATCGCATCGAGGATATGCTGACGGCGGGCTCGTCGCTGACGATTTCCGACACCGGCATCGGGCCGGAAACCGGCAACGAGACCGATTTCATCACCGTCACCAACAACGGCGCACTCGGGAAAAAGGGCTAAACCAGCTCCACGTCGATCACGCCCGGCGCCGTGCGCAGTGCCGCGGCGATTTCCGGTGTGATGCGATATTTCTCCGGCAACGCCACCTCCACTTCGCGCAATCCCTCTTCCTTGATGACGATGAAGGAGACGAGGCCATCGCCCTTGGCGTTCAGATGCGCGGCAACCGCCTTCAGCGGACCGGAATCCCGGACATAGACCCGCAGCGCCTTCTGCATCTGCAGCGACTTTTCTTCCAGCGACTGCGCAGTCTGCAACCGCAGGCTGATGCCCTCCGGACGCTCATCCGCCTGAGCGGTTATGACAAAGGATTTGCCGACTTCGAGAACGTCGCGATACTGATTGAGCGTCTCCGAGAAGAGCACGGCTTCGAATTGCCCTGAAGCATCGGAGAAGACGAAGATGCCCATCTTGTTGCCGGTGCGCGTCTTGCGCTCCTGCTTCGAAATGACAGTGCCGGCCAGGCGGCCATTGCTCGCGCCCTGCTTCACCGCGGCTGAGAAATCGGCGAAAGGCTGCACGCGCATCTTGTCGAGCACGCTCTTGTAAGTATCGAGCGGATGCGCCGTCAGATAGAAGCCGAGCACTTGGAATTCGCGTAGCAGCCGCTCCGAAGCAAGCCAGGGCGCGTAGGGAGGGAACATGATCTTTTCCGGTCCGGACGCGGCGCTTCCGAACATGTCATGCTGGCCGCTGCGCTTGTTTTCCTGCGCCACTTGCGCGTAGCCCATGATGCGGTCGAGCCCGGCGATCAGCTGCGCACGGTCGATCTCGAAGCAATCGAAAGCACCGGCGCAGATCAGGCTTTCCAGAACGCGGCGGTTGATCTGCTTGGGATCGATGCGCAGGCAGAAATCCTCGATGCCGGCAAATGGCTGGTCGCCGCGCACTTCGACGATATGATCGACGGCGGATTCGCCGACGCCCTTGATTGCTGCCAGCGCATAATAGATGCGGTTGTCGCCCGTCTCGAAATGACGAAATGAGGTCTGCACCGAAGGCGCGATGACCTCGATGCCCAGACGCTTGGCATCTTGACGGAAGTCGTTGACTTTTTCGGTGTTGGACATATCGAGCGTCATCGACGCCGCCAGAAACTCCACCGGATAATGGGCTTTCATATAGGCGGTCTGGTAGGAGACGATGGCGTAGGCGGCGGCGTGCGACTTGTTGAAGCCGTAGTTGGCGAACTTTGCCAGGAGATCGAAGATGACATCGGCCTGCCCCTTCGAAACGTCGTTCTTGATGGCACCGTCGACGAAGCGCTCACGCTGCTGGTCCATCTCCGCCTTGATCTTTTTGCCCATGGCGCGGCGCAGAAGATCGGCTTCGCCGAGCGAATAGCCCGAGAGCACCTGGGCAACCTGCATCACCTGCTCCTGGTAGACGATAACGCCCTGCGTTTCCTTCAGAAGATAGTCGATCTTCGGGTGGATCGATTCGATCTCTTCCTCGCCGTGCTTGCGGGCATTATAGACCGGGATGTTCTCCATCGGGCCGGGACGATAGAGCGCCACGAGCGCGATGATGTCCTCAATGCAGTCGGGACGCATGCCGATCAGCGCCTTGCGCATGCCCGCGCTTTCCACCTGGAATACGCCGACCGTTTCGCCGCGCGAGAGCATGTCGTAGGTCTTCTTGTCGTCGAGCGGGATGCCGGCGAGATCGATCGAGATGCCGCGCTTGGCGACGAAATCGACGGCCGTCTTCAGGACCGTCAGGGTCTTCAGGCCGAGGAAGTCGAACTTCACGAGACCAGCCTGCTCCACCCATTTCATGTTGAACTGGGTGACCGGCATGTCGGAGCGCGGATCGCGATACATCGGCACGAGCTTCGACAGCGGACGGTCGCCGATAACGATGCCGGCGGCATGGGTCGAAGCGTGACGATAAAGGCCTTCGATCTTCTGGGCGATATCAAGAAGACGGGCGACGACCGGCTCCTTGTCCGCTTCCTCCTGCAGGCGCGGCTCCTCCTCGATCGCCTTGCTGAGCGGGGTCGGATTGGCGGGATTGTTGGGCACCAGCTTGCAGATCTTGTCGACCTGGCCATAGGGCATTTCCAGCACGCGGCCGACGTCACGAAGGGCGGCGCGCGCCTGCAGCGAACCGAAGGTGATGATCTGCGCCACCTGCTCGCGGCCATACTTGGCCTGCACGTAACGGATCACTTCTTCGCGCCGGTCCTGGCAGAAGTCGATATCGAAGTCCGGCATCGAGACGCGCTCCGGATTGAGGAAGCGCTCGAACAGCAGCGAGAAGCGTAGCGGATCGACGTCGGTGATCGTCAGCGCATAGGCGACCAGCGAGCCAGCACCGGAACCACGGCCGGGGCCGACTGGGATATCGTGGCGCTTGGCCCATTTGATGAAGTCGGCAACGATCAGGAAGTAGCCGGGAAACTTCATGCGCTCGATGACGCTGAGTTCGAACTCCAGCCGCTCGCGATAATCCTTTTCCGCATAGCCCGGCGCCATGCCGAGCGAGGCGAGACGCTGGTCGAGACCCTCGACCGCCTGGGCACGCAGCTCGGCCGCCTCGGCACGCTCGGCTTCCTGCGCATCGTCGGTGGCGCCGGTAAAGCGCGGCAGGATCGGTTTGCGCGTCTTCAGGATGAAGGAGCAGCGCTGCGCAATCTCGACCGTGTTCTCAAGCGCTTCCGGCAGATTGGCGAAAAGCTTCGCCATGTCGGCGCGGCTCTTCAGATAGTGATCCGGCGTCAGGCGGAACCGGGTATCGTCCGAGACGATGGCATTGTGGGCGACCGCCATCAGCGCATCGTGCGCATCATAATCGTCACGCGTCGGGAAAAAGGCTTCGTTGGTGGCCACGAGCGGAATCTCATGCTCGTAAGCCATCGAGATCATCTTCTGCTCGTGGCGACGATCATAGGTGCCATGGCGCTGCAATTCGACGTAAAGCCTGTCGCCGAACTGGCGCTTCAGGGTCAGCAACCGAGAGCGCGCCTGCACGGCGTGCCCTTCTTTCAGCGCCATATCGACCGGGCCGGTCAGCGCACCGGTAAGCGCGATCATGCCCTCCGTGCCGATCTCATCCAGCCATGAGCTGGCGATGTGAACGGCGCTGTTGCCTTCGCCGCCGAGATAGGCTCGGCTGACGAGGTCGACGAGGCGCTCATAGCCCTGATCCGTGGCAGCGAGCAGAACGATGGACGGCAGTCTTGCCAAAGCCTGCTGCGGTCCGCGCTTCTCGCCTTCGCTGCCATCTTCCATATCGATCGATACCTGGCAGCCGATGATCGGCTGCAGCCCCTCATCCATCGCCTTCTGCGAGAATTCGAGGGCAACGAAAAGATTGTTGGTATCGGTGATAGCAATGGCCGGCTGGCTATCGCCGACCGCCTTGGCCAATATCTTCTTGAGCGGCAGTGCGCCCTCTAGCAGGGAATAGGCGGAATGGACCCTGAGGTGCACGAATTCCGGCATTTCGCCAACCGGAGCCACTGCGCCGCTGCCACCCGCTTCCGCCATCTCATACCCTTCCGCATGCCCAAATGAATCGGCGGCATTTTCGGCATTGCGGACCATAAAGTCCAGAAGTCGCTCCCATCAAACATGGAAACGGCATGTGTATATCGGGATAAAATTCACATCGCCATCATGATAAGGGAAAAGCTGGCAACGAACATGACGATGGAGGTGAATGCTGCAACGTCTCGAATAATATCGGTCATTTACGCGCTCCTTACTCGTTATGTTTCTTTTTTGTTCCATTTTTGTTCGAGAGTCAATACATGCATCAATAAATTTCATCAGCCGGTTTTCCGCCCTCCGATAGACGCCGGAATTGCCCAGCGCTATGCAGATGCAAACAGGGAGATCACGATGAAATCACTTGGCTGCGCTCTTATCCTTCTCTTGACTGCAACGACGGCTCGCGCCGAAGACACGATCGCGCCCAGCCGCATCGTTGATGCCGCGGTCGGCGACTGGAACAAGGACGGCAAGCCGGACCTCGCCCTTCTGGTGGCGCCCACACCGGACGATCAGGCCATCGGCATCTATATCTATCTACGCAATGACGAACATTCCCTGCTGAAACTGGCCGCAAGCGCACCGGACAAGATATGGGGCAGTGTCGCACCGGATGGCATCTACGGCCAGGAACCGTCGATCGCCGCACTGCCGAATAGTTCGATCGCGATCGCCTCGCAGAACGATGCCATCGGCCGCGATCGCTGGCATCAGACGCTGACGCTTGCCTATCGCAACAACAACTTCGTGGTTGCCGGCTACACTTACGACTCCCGCGATACGCTCGAACCGGATAACAGCCATAGCTGCGACTACAATGTGCTGACCGGCAAGGTGACGAAGGACGGCAAGACGTTGAAGGCGGATGCCAAGACCGTCAGTATCCAGGACTGGCAGGACGATATCGGTCAAAAGGCATGCGGAAACGGCCAATAGCGGCATTTGTTCCCTTTTTGTTCTTTACAAAAAGCCCGACCAATGGCATCGTGCAAACTCACCAACATTGGAGAGGGTCATGCCGGATCTTGCCGCGCTGAACGATTTTATTGTCGCCGCCAAAGCCGAGACCTATGTCGGTGACGGCAAGAGGCTGCCGTCTTGCCGCAGCGGTTCGCATGATATCGGCTATGCGAGCGGCCGCTGGCGCTACCTCGACAGCTATTTCGGCGGCACGGATTTCGCTGGACAGGAACTTGTCTGGCATGACGACCAGCCGGTCTGGGCCATGAATTATTTCGGCCATATCATCGAACCCGATCTGATCGACGGAACGCGTGCAGGCATGGTCATCAAGGCGGCGCTTCTGCGCCTCTATCTTGACGAAAAACGCTTTCTAGGCGGCTTCGAATTCGAACACGCCTACGGCCGCTATATCGACCACAGTAGCGGATCGTGCAACCATTTCACCGGCCATGAGGCTATCATGGTCAAGGACCGCAAGGCCTATGAGCTGGATTATCGCGGCGGGCTGATCGTTCCCTGACGGGAGCGATCAAACCTCGACCACTTTGCCGTCGCTCAGCGTGACACGGCGATCCATGCGGGCGGCTAGTTCGTGATTGTGGGTGGCGATCAGCGCCGCAAGGCCCGACTGACGCACCAATGCTTCCAATGCATCGAAAACATAATGGGCGGTATCCGGATCGAGATTGCCGGTGGGCTCATCGGCCAGCAGCACCAGCGGCGCATTGGCAACAGCGCGGGCGATCGCGACGCGCTGCTGTTCGCCGCCGGACAATTCGGCGGGGCGGTGATCGGCGCGATGACCGATGCGCATGTAATCGAGAAGCTGAGACGCCCGCTCGCTCGCATCCTTGCGGGAAAGACCGGAAATAAGCTGCGGCATCATAATATTCTCAAGCGCCGAGAATTCCGGAAGCAGGTGATGGAACTGATAGACGAAGCCGATCTCGCTCCGGCGTACGGCAGTGCGCCTGTCGTCGGACAAGCCTTCGCAAGCCTGGCCATTGACGAGCACCTCGCCGCCATCGGGATGCTCAAGCAGTCCGGCCACATGCAGCAGCGTCGACTTGCCGGTCCCCGACGGTGCGACCAGCGCAACGATCTCGCCGCTGCGCAGCGCGAAATCCGTTCCCTTCAGGATCGACAGCCGCGTCTCGCCCTGCCCGTAATGACGCTCCACGCCGGAGAGCTGGAGAACCACGTTGCGTTTCATCAAATGCGGATTCCTTATTCGTAGCGGAGCGCCTGCACCGGATCGAGCCGCGAGGCACGCCAGGCCGGAAAGATGGTCGCAAGGAAGGAAAGCGTGAGCGCCATCACGATAACCGAAATGGTTTCACCAAGATTCATCTGTGCCGGCAATTTGCTGAGGAAGTAGACTTCCGGATTGAAGATGACCGTACCCGAGATCCAGGAGAAGAACTGGCGGATGGACTCGATGTTCAGGCAGACCAGGACACCGAGTATCACGCCGGCAAGTGTGCCGACGACACCGATCGCCGCGCCCGTCATGAAGAAGATGCGCATGATTGCGCCCGATGTCGCGCCCATGGTGCGCAGAATGGCGATATCGCTGCCCTTGTCCTTCACCAGCATGATAAGACCCGAAATGATGTTCAATGCAGCGACAAGGACGATCAGCGTCAGAATCATGAACATCGTATTGCGCTCGACCTGCAAAGCCGAGAAGAAGGTGGCGTTGACCTGGCGCCAGTCGGTCAGGAAGATTTGCCGCCCCGCGGCCTCTTCGATCTCCGGCCGCAACCTATCCACATCATCGGGATTGGTGATAAAGAGCTCGATCTTCTCGACGATGCCTTGAGCATTGAAAAAGACCTGCGCCTCCTCCAGCGGCATGAAGACCACGGAGGAATCATATTCAGACATGCCGACTTCGAAGATCCCCGAGATCGTGTATGCCTTGACGCGTGGATTGACGCCGAAAGGCGTGACGTCACCATCCGGCGCGGTCAGCGTAATCTGGTCGCCGACCGTCAGGCCCAACTGCCGCGCCAGCCGGCTGCCGACCAGAACACCCTGTCCGGAAGCGAAGCCGACCATGTCGCCGGAAACGATGTGGTCGGAGACCGATTTGAGCTTGGTCAGATCTTCGGAGCGGATGCCACGCACCAGTGCGCCGGTGCCGGAGCCGCCGCGGCCTGAGGCGAGCGTTTCACCCTCGACGAGCGGCAAGGCCATCGTGACGCCCGGAACTGCCGAAAATTTCTTCGCCAGATCAGCATAGTCGCTCAGCGGCGAATCGATCGGCTGTACGACCACATGGCCGTTGAAGCCGAGAATCTGCTTGAAGAGCTCGGCGCGGAAACCGTTCATGACAGCCATGACGATGATCAGCGCCGCGACGCCGAGCATGATGCCAACCAGCGAGAAGCCGGCAATGACCGAGATCGAGGCTTCCTTGCGCCTGGAGCGAAGATAGCGCCAAGCGACGAGCCGTTCGAAACCGGAGAACGGGCGAGACGATGGGCTGGCCTTGAACGAATTTTCCTGTTGTTCCACTGCCGCGCTCACCGCCATTCGCCTTTCATCCTTTGTATCGTCAATCAGCCTGCCAGCCGGTTGATCGCAGCCTCGACCGTCATCGTCTCGCGAGCGCCGGTCTTACGGTCCTTCACTTCCACTTCGCCGCTCGCGATCGAACGCGGGCCGACGATGATCTGCATGGGCACGCCGATCAGATCGGCCGTCGCGAATTTCGTTCCGGCGCGCTCGTCGCGATCGTCGTACAGCACGTCCCTGCCTGCCTTCGACAGAGCGGCATAGACCGTTTCGCAAGCCTCATCGCAGGCTTGGTCGCCGGCCTTCATGTTGATCACCACGACATCGAACGGCGCGACCGATTCCGGCCAGATGATTCCGTTCTCATCATGCGATGCTTCGATGATGGCGGGAACAAGGCGTGTCGGGCCAATACCGTAAGATCCCATGTGGACAGCATGCTCCTTGCCATCAGGACCCTGCACCTTCGCGCCCATCGGCTCGGAATATTTCGTGCCGAAATAGAAGATATGGCCGACTTCGATGCCACGCGCGGACAGGCGGTCGCCTTCCGGAATGGCATTGAATGCGGCCTCGTCATGCATTTCCGAGGTGGCGGCATAGACCGAGGTCCACTTGTCGAAGATGCTCTTCAGGCCGGCAACATCGTCGAAATTCGTGTCTTCGCCCGGAATATCGAAATTGACGAAATCCTTGTGGCAGAAGACCTCGGACTCGCCGGTATCGGCGAGAATGATGAATTCGTGGCTGAGATTGCCGCCGATCGGGCCGGTATCGGCACGCATCGGAATCGCCCTGAGACCAAGGCGATTGAAGGTACGCAGATAGGCGGCGAACATCTTATTATAAGAGTGTACGGCGCCTTCCAGGGTCAGATCGAAGGAATAGGCATCCTTCATCATGAATTCGCGCGAGCGCATCGTGCCGAAGCGCGGACGAATCTCGTCACGGAACTTCAGCTGGATATGATAGAGGTTCAATGGCAAGTCCTTGTAGGACTTGACGGACGACCGGAAGATATCGGTGATCATCTCCTCATTGGTCGGGCCGTACAGCATCGGCCGATCCTGACGGTCCTTGATGCGCAGCATCTCCTTGCCGTAGGCGTCGTAACGGCCGCTTTCCTGCCAAAGCTCGGCCGACTGCAGCGTCGGCATCAAAAGCTCAATGGCGCCGGAGCGGTTCTGCTCTTCGCGAATGATCGCATTGACCTTGTCAAGCACGCGCTTGCCCAATGGCAGCCAGGAATAGATCCCCTGCGACTGCTGGCGGATCATGCCGGTTCTGAGCATGAGCCGATGGGAAACAATTTCAGCCTCTTTAGGATTTTCCTTCAGAATGGGCATGAAGTAACGAGACAGACGCATGACGCTTGTTCCAGACGGTTTGAGATTCCGCTCCCTGCGGAATCGTTAGAAAATTATGTACTGGAGGCAGTTCATAACTGCTTCGCCGCAGGAAGGAAACCCGCATTCTGCAATGGAAGAATTTGGCAAATGCCCCGAAATACAGGCGATACAGCCTATTTTCAATCTTTCGAAAAAGCGCACATTTATAAGGATTTACAACGAAAATCCATCAACAGAAAATTTCTGCGCGGCTGTAGCAAAAAAGCAAAAAAACAGATGACAAAGCTCAATGTTTGAGCTAATTTTAGCTCACAAAAGAGGCAGGAAGGCTAAATTCTTGCCGTTTCGCGGTCAAGTCTTGGGAGGATCAGATCTTAGGCGCGCTCGTTCGCAGCCCCGGTAACGGATAAGGATCACGCGATACTTTAAAACAAGGCTTACAGCCTTGTTTTTTTTTGCTTTCTCAGCTCAGCCTCGACAGCCCACGGACTTCCCGGGAATATTTGGCTCGTGCTTCTGCTGAAATAATATACACAAACTGTAAATTCTTTGCGCCACGCTCATGACAGGCGTGTGACGAATTGATGGCGATCGCAAGGCACCCGCATTCCAGGCAACTTTCATCTACAATTTTCATGGATCATTTGTAGCTTGGAACGATCTGTGGAATGGAATCTATACTTAGTCCGAAATAACGGGAGGCGATATACCAGGCGCCATAGATCAGGGCCGACACCAGCGTCGTAACAAGAACCACCCGCCAGGCGCGAAATTTCGTTGGCGCGCTTTCGACGGTGCCAAGGACGATATCCCCATCCTCGGCCTGGGTTCGCAGGCCGAACGGCAGAACGGCGAAAAGCGTAATCCACCAGATGACGAAATAAACGGCGAAACCGGCGGCGATCTGCTGTGCCATTGAACTCCCCTCGAGGCCTGTCTCAACGCCTCTTCCTCTTCCAGGCTGCTTATAGGAGCAAAGCAGTTGTCTTTCAAAGCTCCAATGAGCGCTTTAGTGTCACACTTGCTCGAGTTCGATGAGCGTGCCGAAGAAATCCTTCGGATGCAGGAACAGCACCGGCTTGCCATGCGCACCGATTTTCGGATCGCCATCGCCGAGCACGCGCGCCCCCTTGGCGATCAGCTGATCGCGCGCCCTAAGGATATCCGCAACCTCGTAGCAGATATGATGCATGCCTCCATCCGGATTCTTTGCGAGGAAAGAGGCGATGGGCGAGGTTTCGCCCAGCGGCTCCAGCAGCTCGACCTTAGTGTTCGGCAGCTCGACGAAAACGACTGTAACGCCGTGTTCCGGCAATGCCTGCGCAACGGACACCATGGCACCGAGCGTTTCGCGATAAGCCCTAGAAGCCGCCGCAATATCCGGCACGGCTATCGCGACGTGATTGACGCGTCCCAGCACGGCACTCTCCTCCCCGATCGGACCGCTGACCTCAGTTGCCCGTGCGCGTGACGAACGCGGTTACGACAGGTTTCTTTCCCCAGCCTTGGTTGGCGGCGGCACGCACGGCACGGCGAACGGCCTCCTGCAACATGTCCAGATCCTTGCGGCGAGCCCGGGGTATGCTCTCGACGGCGCTGACAACGGCGTCGAAGAGTGTATCCTCCATATCCTCGCCCTCATCATCATAGGCCGGCAAGCCGACCGCCACGAGATCAGGATCGCCGACGATGTCGTAGCGGGCATCCAGCACGACGTTGACGGCGACATGGCCGACATAGGCGAGCTTCTTGCGCTCGCCGATACCCATCTCGTCGAAATCACCGATCAGTATGCCATCCTTGAAGATGCGCCCGTGCGGCACCTCGCCGATCACTTCGACCGGACCGGGCGCGAGGCGCAGCACATCGCCATTGCGTACGCGCGGCACGGTGGCAATGCCGCTCTGCTCGGCCAATTCCTTGTGCGCGGTCAGATGCGTCGCCTCGCCATGCACCGGCACGACGACCTTCGGGCGCGTCCACTCATACATCTCCTGCAGCTCGTTGCGCCGGGGATGGCCGGAGACATGCACGAGCGCTTCCGCATCCGTCACGACATGGACACCCTGCTCGATCAGTCCGTTCTTGATGTCCTGGATCGCCTTCTCATTGCCGGGAATGGCGCGCGAGGAGAAGACGACGATATCGCCAGCGGCCAACGCAACATTGCGCATTTCGTCGCGCGAAAGTTTGGCGAGAGCTGCGCGCGGCTCGCCCTGGCTGCCGGTCAGGATGACCACGACCTTGTCGCGCGGGATATAGCCATATTCGTCTTCGGCGATGAACGGCTTGACGCCTTCCATGAGGCCGATATCGCGGGCAACGTCAACGACGCGCTTCAGCGAGCTGCCGAGCAGCAGCACTTCGCGGCCGGCGGCTTCGGCAGCCTCCGCAACGGTACGGATGCGACCGACATTCGACGAGAAGGTGGTGATCGCCACCCTGCCCTCGGCATCTTCGATGATCTTGCGCAGGCTTTCGGAGACATCCTTTTCCGAAGGCGAGACGCCATCGCGCAGCGCATTGGTGGAATCGCACATCAGCGCCAGCACGCCCTCATCGCCGAGCTGGCGGAAACGGGTCTCGTCGGTCAGCGGACCGAGCGAGGGCTCATGGTCGATCTTCCAGTCGCCCGTATGCACGACATTGCCGAGTGGCGTACGGATCATCAGCGACATCGGTTCGGGGATCGAGTGGTTGACAGCAACGCCTTCGATTTCAAAGGGGCCGACATTGATACGGTCTCCGGCCTTGAAGAGCGTTACCGGGATCTCACCCATCGACTTTTCATAATCACGCTTGGCTTCGAGAAGACCGGCGGTAAAGGCAGAGGCATAGATCGGAACATTGAGCCCCGGCCAGAGATCGTTCAGCGCGCCATAGTGATCTTCGTGCGCGTGGGTGATGATGATGCCCTTGAGGTTCTTGCGCTCCTTGGCGAGGAAACGGATATCGGGCAAGACGAGATCGACGCCGGGCAGATCCGGGCCTGGGAAAGTGACACCGCAATCGACCATGATCCACTGGCGCTGCTCCGCCGGGCCGTAGCCGTAGAGCGCGAGATTCATGCCGATTTCGCCGACGCCTCCGAGGGGCAGAAACACCAATTCGTCTTGTTTCGCCATGTGGTCCCTACCCATCATCTAAAGAAAACGTCGCCCGCGGCGATCGGCATGATCCTGCCGTCCTCGGTCTCGAGCATCAACAAGCCATTATCATCGATTCCGGAGAAATGGCCCGAAATCGAGCGATCCGGCAAGTTTACCGTGATCTTTTCCCCAATCCCGCATGCAAATTCACGCCAGCGGGCAGTGATTTCCCGAATGCCCTTGCCACGGTTCCAGACAGCGAGCGCCTCGGACATGGCAGCATAAAGATGGGCAAAAAGCTCGTCCGGCGACACCATCGAGCCTTGCTGCCTCAGACAGGTGACGGGATACATCGGATTATCAGGCATGACGGCGATGTTGATGCCGATGCCGATGACAAGCGCGTAGCGGCCGTCCGGCAAGGCTTCGCCTTCGATCAGAATGCCGCAGGTCTTCTTGCGGCCGATCAGGATATCGTTCGGCCATTTGATCTCGGCCGGCTCGGCTGCCAAAGGCAGCACGCCGCGTATCGCCTGATGCACGGCAACCGCAACCGCAAGCGGCAACGAGCCGAGACGGTCCATGGGCGCGGGATCGATCAGAAGGAGAGATGCGTAGAGATTGCCGGCTTCCGACACCCAGGGGCGCCCACGGCGACCGCGGCCGCCCGTCTGACGCTCGGCGGTCACCCAAAGATTTCCGGGTTCGCCGGCACGTGCGCGCTCGAGGCACACGTTGTTTGTGGACGAGGTTTCCTGAAGGGCATCATGCCGGAAGTCGGCGAGCGACTTCCGGCCGTTCATGTCAGACGCCATCAAAACAGCGTCGCAGCGGCCAGATCGGCAGCACCGCCGATTGCGCCGCCGAAGAAGACGTAGGCAACGACGAACAGGCCGGAAAGACCGAAGACGAGGCGCAGCGAACCTGCCGTGCGCACGAACTCATCCTTGGCTTCATCGAACCACATTACCTTGATGACGCGCAGATAATAGTAGGCGCCGACGACCGAAGCCAGCACGCCGATGATGGCGAGCGCATAGAGATGCGCCTGGATGGCCGCGACGAAGACGAAGTACTTCCCGAAGAAGCCGGCCAGAGGCGGAATGCCGGCCAGCGAAAACATCAGTACCGTCAGCACGATCGCCATGAAGGGATTGCTCGTGGAGAGGCCGGCGAGATCGTCGATATTTTCAACCTGGCGGCCATCCTTGCGGCGCATCGCCAGGATAATGGCGAAAGAGCCGAGCGTCATGACCATGTAGATGACCATATAGAGCATGACACCGGATACGCCGGTCTTGCTGCCGGCTGCCAGGCCGACGAGCGCATAGCCCATGTGGCCGATCGAGGAATAGGCCATCAGCCGCTTGAAATTGCGCTGGCCAATGGCGGCGAAGGCGCCGAGCAGCATCGACGCGATCGAAATGAACACGATGATCTGCTGCCAGTCGGCAAGCACCGGATGGAAGGCCGTAACGACGATACGGGTCAGAATCGCCATGGCCGCGACCTTCGGCGCACCCGCAAAGAAAGCGGTGACCGGCGTCGGAGCACCTTCATAGACGTCCGGCGTCCACATGTGGAACGGCACGGCGGAGATCTTGAAAGCGAGGCCGGCAAGCACGAAAACCAGGCCGAAGACGAGACCGAGCGAACGGGTCTCGGCGCTGAGTGCCGTGGCGATCGCATCGAAGGTCGTGTGGCCGGTGAAGCCATAGACCAGCGACATACCGTAAAGCAGCATGCCGGACGACAGCGCGCCGAGGACGAAGTACTTCAAGCCGGCTTCGGTCGATTTGACGCTGTCCCGGTTGATGGCGGCGACGACGTAAAGCGCCAGCGACTGCAGCTCCAGCGACAGGTAAAGCGAGATCAGGTCGTGCGCCGAGATCATCAGCAGAATGCCGAGCGTCGCGAGCACGAGCAGGACTGGAAACTCGAAGCGATCGAGCTGCTGCTCGCGCGCCTGCCCCATGCTGAGGAACATCGCCACGATCGAACCGACCAGCGCGACGATCTTCATGAAGCGGGAAAAGCCGTCGGCGAGATAGGCGCCGCCATAGGCCAGCCCCTCGCCCGGCACGAAGATGATCCAGAGGCCGGCCACCGCAAGAAGCGCGATGGCAAGACCCGTGACTGTGGGACCCGACCGTTCGCCCGAGAAGACGCCGATCATGAGCAGCACAAGTGCACCGACCGCGAGGATGAGCTCCGGAATGGAAAGATGCAGGCTTGCAAGAATTGTGTCAGCAGTCATGTCGAATAGGTCCCGTCATCAATTCATCGACAGCGCAACATTCTGCGCAGCGTGCAGGGCAGCGGTATAATTGTTCACTAGCAGATCCACCGAAGCCGCCGTGGCATCGAAGATCGGAGCCGGGTAGACACCGAAGAGGATCGTGAGCGCGATCAGCGGATAGAGGATGAGCTGTTCACGCGGCGACAGATCCAGAAGCTTCTTCAGGTTTTCCTTCTCCAGCGCACCGAAAATGACGCGGCGGTAGAGCCAGAGCGCGTAGGCGGCCGACAGGATCACGCCGGTCGCGGCGAAAAGCGCAACCCAGGTGTTGGCGCGGAAAACGCCGATCAGGGTCAGGAATTCGCCGATGAAACCGGAGGTACCGGGCAGGCCGACATTGGCCATGGTGAAGACCATCATGGCGACGGCATATTTCGGCATGTTGTTGACGAGGCCGCCATAGGCCGCGATCTCGCGGGTATGGGTGCGGTCGTAGATCACGCCGACGCATAGGAAGAGAGCGCCCGAGACGATGCCGTGCGACAGCATCTGGAAGATCGCACCCTGCACGCCCTGCTGGTTCGCCGCGAAGATACCCATCGTCACATAGCCCATGTGGGCGACCGACGAATAGGCGATCAGCTTCTTGATGTCGTCCTGCATCATCGCGACCAGCGACGTGTAGATGATGGCGATGACCGACAGCGCAAAAACGAGCGGCGCGAAATATTCGGACGCATTCGGGAACATGCCGAGCGAGAAGCGGATCAGGCCGTAGCCGCCAAGCTTCAGGAGGATGCCTGCCAGGATGACCGAGCCGGCCGTCGGCGCCTGGACGTGTGCGTCCGGAAGCCAGGTGTGGACCGGCCACATCGGCATCTTCACTGCGAAAGAGGCGAAGAAGGCGAGCCAGAGCCATGTCTGCATCTGCGGCGGGAACTTGTACTGCAGCAGCGTCGGGATATCGGTCGTGCCGGACTGCCAGTACATCGCCATGATGGCGAGCAGCATCAGCACCGAGCCGAGCAGCGTGTAGAGGAAGAACTTGTAGCTGGCGTAGACGCGATCCTTGCCGCCCCAGACGCCGATGATCAGGAACATCGGAATGAGGCCGGCTTCGAAGAAGACGTAGAACAGCACGATATCCAGCGATGTGAACACGCCGACCATCATCGTCTCGAGGACGAGGAAGGCGATCATGTAATCCTTCAGACGCTTTTCGACCGAGAGCCAGCTTGCGAGCACGCAGAAAGGCATCAGGAAGGTCGAGAGAATGACGAACAGCATGGAGATGCCGTCGACGCCCATGTGATAGCTGATACCGCTCGTCAGCCACTCATGCTTTTCGATCAGCTGGAAACCCGGATTGGCGTTGTCGAACCAGATCCAGACGAACAGCGACACGATGAAAGTGACGATGGTCGTCGCAAGCGAAATGTTCAGGATATTCCGGCGGCCATTGGCGCCGTTCTCCTGCGTGAACAGCAGAAGAAGGACGCCGACCAGCGGCAGGAATGTGACCGTTGAAAGAATGGGCCAATCGGTCATCAGAGGGAACTCCCGAGCATCATCCAGGTAACGAGGGCGGCAATGCCGAGCAGCATTGCGAAGGCATAGTGATAGAGGTAGCCGGTCTGCAGGCGCACGACGCGGTTAGTAACATCGACGACGCGCGCGGCAATGCCGTTCGGGCCGAAGGTGTCGATGACCCCGATGTCGCCCTTCTTCCAGAGGAAGCGGCCAAGCGCCTTGGCAGAGCGAACGAAGAGGAAGTCATAGAGCTCGTCGAAGTACCACTTGTTCAGGAGGAACTCGTAGAGCACGCGCTGCTGCTGAGCGAGCCGGCGCGGCGTCTCCGGCGACTTTATGTAGAAATACCAGGCGGTGACGAGACCGAGGAGCATGGCGATGAAGGGGCTGAGCTCAACCCACATAGGCGCATGTTCCATTTCCTCGAGGATCTTGTTGTCCGGGAGCGTGAACAGCGCATGCTTCCAGAATTCCTCGTAGGCGTGACCGACGAAATCGGCGTTGAAATACATACCCGCGGCTATAGCACCGATCGCCAGCAGGTACAGCGGGACCAGCATGACGTTCGGCGATTCATGCACATGGTGCATGACTTCGTGCGAGGCGCGGGGCTTGCCGAAGAAGGTCATGAAGATCAGACGCCAGGAATAGAAGCTGGTGAACATCGCGGCAATGACCAGCAGCGTGAAGGCGAAGCCGGCGGCTGCATTGTGCGAGGCAAAGGCCGCCAGGATGATCGCATCCTTCGAGATGAAGCCGGCAAAACCGATATGGGTCAGCGGGATGCCGACGCCGGTGATCGCCAGCGTGCCGATGATCATCATCCAGAAAGTCTTCTGGATATGCGGGCGCAGGCCCCCCATATGACGCATGTCCTGCTCGCCATCGACGGCATGAATAACCGAGCCGGCGCACAGGAAGAGCAGCGCCTTGAAGAAGGCGTGGGTGAAGAGATGGAAGATCGCGGCACCATAGGCGCCGACGCCGAGGGCGACGAACATGTAGCCCAGCTGCGAACAGGTCGAATACGCGATGACGCGCTTGATATCGTTCTGTACGAGGCCGACGGTCGCGGCGAAGAAGGCCGTGATCGCACCGATGATGGTGACGAAGGTCAGCGCATCCTGCGACAGTTCGAAGATCGGCGACATGCGGGCGACGAGGAAGACGCCGGCGGTGACCATGGTCGCGGCATGGATGAGCGCGGAAACCGGGGTCGGGCCTTCCATGGCATCCGGCAGCCAGGTGTGCAGCAGGAACTGTGCCGACTTGCCCATGGCGCCCATGAAGAGCAGCAGGCAGACGCCAGTGAGCGCATGGCCGCGATCAAGATGCATGCCGAAGAGGTTGAGCACGACATCGCCCGGCTGACCGCCCTGCCCTGCGGCAAAGCTCTGGGCATTGCCGAAGATGACGTCGAAATTGATCGAGCCGAAGAGGACGAAAACGCCGGCAATGCCGAGAACGAAGCCGAAGTCGCCGACACGGTTGACGATGAAAGCTTTGATCGCCGCCGCCGAGGCGGACGGCTTCTTGAACCAGAAGCCGATCAGCAGATAGGAGGCCAGACCGACGCCTTCCCAGCCGAAGAACATCTGCGCGAGGTTGTCGGAAGTCACCAGCATCAGCATGGCGAAGGTGAAAAGCGAGAGATAGGCGAAGAAGCGCGGACGATGCGGATCGTGATGCATGTATCCGATCGAGTAGACGTGAACCAGGGTCGAAACCGAATTCACGACGATCAGCATCACCGAGGTCAGCGTATCGACGCGCAGCGACCAGGAGGCGTCGATGCCGCCGGACTGGATCCAGCGCAGGACCTCGACCTTGATCGGGCCATCCGTATGGCCGAGCGCCACCGTGAAGAAGACGACCCAGGAAAGGACGGCGGCGATGATCATCAGGCCGGTGGTTACATATTCCGAAGCCTTGGCGCCGATCGCGCGGCCGAAAAGGCCGGCGATGATCGCGCCGATCAGGGGAAGAAAGACGATAGCCTTATATAAGAACATAGCTGTATCAGCCCTTCATCACGTTGACGTCTTCGACTGCGATGGAGCCGCGGTTACGATAGAAGACGACGAGAATTGCAAGACCGATCGCAGCCTCAGCCGCGGCGACGGTCAAAATGAATAGAGCGAAAACCTGGCCGACGATGTCGTTGAGGAACGACGAGAAGGCGACCATGTTGATGTTGACCGCGAGCAATATGAGTTCGATCGACATCAGAATGATGATGACGTTCTTCCGGTTGAGGAAGATACCGAAAACGCCGAGCACGAAGAGGATGGCGCTGACCGTCAGGTAGTGGGAAAGTCCGATGACCATGTTCTTGTTCCTTTGATCCTCGTGCCTCGCCTCAGACGCCCTGCCCCGACTTGACCTTGACCACCTCGACGGCGGTCGCGGGCGTACGGGCGACCTGTTGGGAAATGTTCTGACGCTTGACGTGCGTGCGATGCCGCAATGTCAGCACGATCGCGCCGATCATCGCCACCAGCAGCACAAGGCCGGCGATCTCGAAGAAATAAACGTAGTTGGTGTAAAGCACGTCGCCGAGGGCGGCGGTATTCGTCCGGGTCGCAGGCGCCGGGATCGGCATGGCGACCGACTTGGCGATTGTCGGCGAAATCACGCTTCCGCCGATGACGACGATGAGTTCAGCCGCGAGAATGACACCGATCAATGCGCCGATCGGTGCATATTCCAGAATGCCGGCCCGAAGCTCCGAGAAGTCGATATCGAGCATCATGACGACGAAGAGGAAGAGGACCGCCACTGCGCCGACATAAACGACCAGCAGGATCATCGCCAGGAACTCAGCCCCCATCAGCAGAAAGAGGCCGGCCGCGTTGAAGAAAACCAGGATGAGGAACAGGACCGAATGGACCGGATTCCGCGCCGAGATGACCATGAACGCCGACGCCACAGCGACAAAGGCGAAGATATAGAAAAAAAGAGCCTGCAGACCCATGTTGGTGCCTTTTTCGTCTTCCCCCGGGCAGCCGGGAGTTTCCCTGCCCGATGGAGCTCGACCGAACGATAGGTCCGGCAAAGCCCCGGTCTATATTCAACCGCGACGGCGACAATCGGCCGCCTGTCCCGGCATATTCAAAACTCCGCTCAGCGGTACGGCGAATCCATTGCGATGTTGCGCGCGATTTCGCGTTCCCAGCGGTCGCCATTGTCCAAAAGCCGCGCCTTGTCGAAGTAGAGCTCTTCGCGGGTCTCGGTGGCGAATTCGAAGTTCGGCCCTTCGACGATGGCGTCGACCGGGCAGGCTTCCTGGCAGAAGCCGCAATAAATGCATTTCACCATGTCGATGTCGTAACGCACCGTACGGCGGGTGCCGTCATTGCGGCGCGGCCCGGCCTCGATGGTGATGGCCTGGGCAGGACAGATGGCTTCGCAGAGCTTGCAAGCGATGCAGCGCTCTTCGCCGTTGGGATAGCGGCGCAATGCATGTTCGCCGCGGAAGCGCGGGCTGACCGGCCCCTTCTCGAACGGGTAGTTGATCGTTGCCTTCTGCTTGAAGAAGTAACGCATCGACAAAAAGAATGCGCCGACAAATTCCTTGAGGAACAGCGAGCTGACGGCGTTGGAAATTCCGGCCATCTTCAACCTCCAAATCTGCTTGAAGCGAGGATCGACATCGTCATGCCCATCCCGTCAGCTTCAGCACGAATGCAACGATAACGACCATGGCGAGCGACAGTGGGAGGAAAACCTTCCAGCCAAGGCGCATGAGCTGGTCGTAGCGGTAGCGCGGCACGAATGCCTTCACCATCGCGAACATGAAGAACACAAGGCACGACTTCAGCAAGAACCAGACGATGCCCGGAACCCAGTTCAGAATCCAGATATCGACCGGAGGCAGCCAGCCGCCGAGGAAGAGAATCGTCGTCAGCGAGCACATCAGGACGACAGCGGCGTATTCGCCGAGCATGAACATCATGTAGGGCGACGAACCGTATTCGACCATGAAGCCGGCAACCAGCTCCGATTCCGCCTCCGGAAGATCGAAAGGCGGACGGTTGGTTTCAGCCAGCGCCGAAATGAAGAACACGATGAACATCGGGAAGAGCGACAGCCAGTGCCAGTCGAGGAACGAAGCCGGCAGGCCGAGCTTGGTGCCGAGGCCCGTCTGCTGCGACAGCACGATATCCGTCAGGTTCAGCGAACCGACGCAAAGCAGCACGGTAACGATGACGAAGCCGATCGAGACTTCGTACGACACCATCTGCGCTGCCGAGCGGAGCGCGCCGAGGAAGGGGTACTTCGAGTTCGAAGCCCAGCCGCCCATGATGATGCCGTAAACTTCGAGCGACGAGATCGCCAGAATGTAGAGGATGCCGACATTGATATCGGCGATAACCCAGTGCTGCGCCACCGGCACGACTGCCCAGGTGGAGAGCGCCAGCACCACCGAAACCAGCGGGGCCAGCAAAAACACGGTCTTGTTGGCGCCGGCCGGGATGATCGGCTCCTTGAACATGAACTTGAGCAAGTCGGCGAAGGACTGGAACAGACCGAAGGGTCCGACGACGTTCGGACCGCGGCGCAACTGGACGGCAGCCCAGATCTTGCGGTCGGCAAGCAGAATATAAGCGATGAAAACCAGCAGGCAGACCAGGAGCAGCAGCGACTGGCCAATCATGATCAGCGCCGGCCAAAGATAGGTCGAAACGAATGAATCCATAGTCCTTGCCCTTACTCTGCCGCAACGCGGAAATTGTTGCGGGCCAATGCCGAACATTCGGCCATCACAGCCGATGCGCGCGTTATCGGGTTCGTCAAATAGAAGTCTTTGATCGGCGAAGCAAATGCCGATTTGCCCATTGCGCCGGCTTTTTTCGCAAGTGCGGCAATTTGGGCGCTATCGGCCACGGCGATCTCGTCGATACCGGCGAAATGCGGGAAGGCTGCATAGAGCTTCGAGCGCAATTCCCTCAGCGAATCAAAGGGAAGCTTCTTTCCGAGCACGTCGGAAAGGGCGCGGATGATCGCCCAGTCCTCGCGGGCGTCGCCCGGTGCGAAACCGGCGCGGTTACCCATCTGGACACGGCCTTCGGTGTTGACCCACGTGCCCGACTTTTCGGTATAGGCGGCGGCCGGAAGGATGACATCGGCATTCTGCGCGCCGTTGTCGCCGTGCGAGCCGATATAAACGGTGAACTTCGCGCCCTTGCGGCTGAAGTCGAGTTCATCGGCGCCGAGCAGGAAGAGGACGTCCATCGACGACAGCATGGCGGCGGCATTGACGCCCTTTGCGCCCGGCACGAAGCCGAGATCGAGGCCGCCGACACGCGCGGCTGCCGTATGCAGCACGGCAAAGCCGTTCCAGCCATCCTTGACGACGCCGACGGCGGCTGCGAGCTTGGCGGCATTTGCCAGCACTTCAGCGCCGTCTTCGCGGATGAGAGCGCCTTGGCCGATGATGATCATCGGCCTCTCGGCATTCTTCAGCACCTCGGCGAAGCTGTGCGAGCCGCTGACGAGATCGGCCAGCGTGTCCGGGCCGGCGCCGAGATAATCATAGGAGTAACGAAGATCTGCAGCTTCGCCGATCACGCCGATCGGGAATTTGCCGCGGCGCCAGCGCTTGCGGATGCGCGAGTTCATCACCGCAGCCTCGAAGCGCGGATTGGCGCCGACGATCAGCAGCGCGTCGGCAGCTTCGATGCCCTGGATGCTCGGGTTGAAGATGTAGCTTGCGCGGCCGAGCGACGGATCAAGCGCCGTCCCGTCCTGGCGACAGTCGAGATTTTCCGATCCCAGCGATTTCAGCAGTTCGCCGAGAGCATACATTTCCTCGACCGAGGCGAGATCGCCGGCAATGGCGCCGATCTTGTCGCCGGTGGTGGCGGAAACAGCAGACTTGATGGCAGCAAAAGCGTCGCTCCAGCTTGCCGGCTGCAGGCGGCCATCCTTGCGGACATAGGGCTTGTCGAGGCGCTGCGTCTTCAGGCCGTCCCAGATGAAGCGGGTCTTGTCGGAGATCCACTCTTCGTTGATCTGCTCGTTTACGCGCGGCAGGACGCGCATGACTTCGCGGCCGCGCGTATCGACGCGGATGGCCGAGCCGAGTGCGTCCATGACGTCGATCGATTCGGTCTTGTTCAGCTCCCACGGACGGGCCGTAAAGGCGAAGGGCTTCGAGGTCAGCGCGCCGACTGGGCAGAGGTCAACAACGTTGCCCTGCAGTTCGGAGGTCATTGCCTGCTCGAGATAGGTGGTGATCTCTGCGTCTTCACCGCGGCCGATAAGGCCGAGTTCGGAAATGCCGGCAACTTCCGTCGTGAAGCGGACGCAGCGCGTGCAGTGAATGCAGCGATTCATCACGGTCTTGACGAGCGGGCCGATATACTTGTCTTCGACGGCGCGCTTGTCTTCCTGATAGCGCGAACTATCGATACCGAAGGCCATGGCCTGGTCCTGCAGGTCGCATTCGCCGCCCTGATCGCAGATCGGGCAATCCAGCGGGTGGTTGATCAGCAGGAATTCCATCACGCCTTCGCGGGCCTTCTTGACCATCGGCGTGTTGGTGAAGACTTCCGGAAGCTCGCCGTTCGGACCGCCGCGGATATCGCGAACGCCCATGGCGCAGGATGCCTGCGGCTTCGGCGGGCCACCTTTCACCTCAACGAGGCACATGCGGCAATTGCCGGCCACCGACAGTCGTTCATGGAAGCAGAAGCGCGGGACTTCGGCGCCGGCTTCCTCGCACGCCTGGATAAGCGTGTAGTGATCCGGAACTTCGATCTCTTTACCGTCAATCTTCAGTTTAGCCATCGTCCACTCAGTCCTATGTCACGTCCTCAGCCCAACCTGGCCGCGGACAATTTCATGATCGCAAACCGAACTGCCACCGGCGCGGCATGAAACCGCATGGCACCGGTTCGCTCACAACAAGCTTTGCCAAGCCTTGCCCCCACAAGACCAGCTTTGCGATCGAAACATTGCGGACATCTGCGCAATGATCTCAACCGCTTTCATTCAGCTCCCCGGCCGCAATCCAGCCGGGGAAAAACTCAACTCCGGCCCTTCGGCAGCAGCGCCTTCGCCTGACCGACCCAGTCGTCACGCCGGATGCGACCTTCGAAACCGAGTTCGCCATCGATCCGCTCGATATCCGCATCGCTCCACGCGGCGATGTCGGCAAATCGCTTGATGCCACGTCCGTTCAGCACCTGCTCCAGCTTCGGACCGATGCCGGAAATCCGCTTCAGGTCGTCAGTTTTCTCCGCGACCTTGCGGCTGCGCGCAGGAGCCGGCTTGACAGCATCCGGTACAGCAATCTCGGCCTTGCCTTTTGCGGCAGCCGTCGCGACCTTGGGTGCGGCGACGGCAGGCTTCGGCTCGGCTTTCTTCGCCGCGACCGGCTTCTGCTTTGCGGCAGCGGCGGCCTTCAACGCGGCTGGCTTCGACGTGACCGACTTGGCAACGGGCGCCGCCTTTATAGGCTTTGCATCCCCTGCCCCATCATTCGCGTCGGCCGGTTTTGCAGCAACCGCATCCTGATGCTTTTCGTCTTCCAGGGCTTCGGCCAACCTAGTGGTGGCTTCGACGGCACCCTGGAAAGCGCCGAGGAATGCGCCCGCCAGCTGCGAAGAGAAGCCGAAACCGATCGCGGTGACGGCGGCAAAGGCTGCGGCAGGATGGGCCATCAGCGGATGGATCGGCATGATCGGCGCGTTCCCAAAGATACCGGCGGCGACGCGACCGAGATCAGCCGATGCATTATCGGCCGCTCCGCTGTCCTGCCTGATATCCCTGGTCTTCGCCATGACGATCCTTACTCGGCCGCTTCCAGGACCGCGCCGTGGCTTGTCGCGTTGGCGGTGTACTGGTCGATCCGCTTTTCGATTTCCGGACGGAAATTGCGGATCAGGCCCTGCACCGGCCATGCGGCCGCGTCACCGAGCGCACAGATGGTATGACCTTCGATCTGCTTCGTCACTTGGAACAGCATGTCGATCTCGCGCTTCTGCGCGTTGCCGCGAGCCATGCGCTCCAGAACGCGCCACATCCAGCCCGTGCCTTCACGGCAAGGCGTGCACTGGCCGCAGCTTTCATGCTTGAAGAATGCCGAGATGCGGGCGATCGCCTTGATGATGTCGGTCGACTTGTCCATGACGATCGCCGCCGCCGTACCGAAGGACGACTTGACTTCGCGCAGGCCGTCGAAATCCATCGGGCAATCGATGATATCGGCCGCCGGAACGACCGGGCACGATGCGCCGCCGGGGATGACGGCAAGCAGGTTGTCCCAGCCGCCGCGAATGCCGCCGCCGTGCTTTTCGACCAGTTCCCGGAAGGTGATGCCCATCGTCTCTTCGACCGTGCAGGGACGGTTGACATGACCGGAGAGCATGAACAGCTTCGTACCGACGTTGTTCGGGCGGCCGAAAGAGGAGAACCAGCCCGCGCCGCGGCGCAGGATCGTCGGCGCAACGGCGATGGATTCGACGTTGTTGACGGTGGTCGGGCAGCCATAGAGACCCATGTTCGCCGGGAACGGCGGCTTCAGGCGCGGCTGGCCCTTCTTGCCTTCCAGGCTTTCGAGCAGCGCGGTTTCTTCGCCGCAGATATAGGCACCGGCGCCGTGATGAACGAAAACGTCAAAATCCCAGCCGAGCTTGTTGTTTTTACCCAGCAATCCGGCATCGTAGCATTCGTCGATCGCAGCCTGCAGGGCTTCGCGCTCGCGCATGTATTCGCCGCGGACATAAATGTAGGCGGTGTTCGCACCCATGGCGAAACCGGCGATGACGCAGCCTTCGATCAGCGTATGCGGATCGTGGCGCATGATGTCGCGGTCCTTGCAGGTGCCGGGCTCGGACTCGTCGGCATTGACGACGAGATAGTGCGGACGGCCGTCGCTTTCCTTCGGCATGAAGGACCATTTGAGACCGGTCGGGAAGCCTGCGCCGCCGCGGCCGCGAAGGCCGGAAGCCTTCATCTCGTTGATGATCCAGTCACGGCCCTTTTCGAGGATTTGCTTCGTGCCATCCCAATGGCCGCGCGACATCGCGCCCTTGAGGGATTTGTCCTTGAGGCCGTAGATATTGGTAAAGATGCGATCCTGATCCTGTAACATGCTTCACCTCTTACCGCGGCTTCTTGCCGAAGACCTTGATATATTCCGCTTCGCCACCCTTAGCGAGTGCCTCAGCCTGCCTGACCCATTCGTCGCGTTCGATCCGGCCCTTGAAATTCAGATAGCCATCGACCCAATGACGCTCGGCCTCATGCCAGCTCGCAATCTGCGCGAAGGTGAAGATGCCAAGCTCATGCAAGGTCCCTTCGGTCTTCGGACCAACACCTGAAATGAGCTGCAGATTGTCGGGCTGCGCAGGTCTTTCGATACCGGCAGGACGATTCTTGTCATCAAGCGACGGCTTGCCGGCAACGGGCTCCGCAGCTGCCGTCCCCGAAAGCGGCTGCGTTTCGGCTGCCTTCGCATTCTTGGCCGCGGCAGCCGGCTCGGTTGCCGGCGTCTTCAGGCTCTGATTGGTTTCAGCATCCGTACTCTTGGCGCGGCCGGCCTCGGACGGCGGCATCGACACGGCTTCAGCCGCAGCCTTTGCCGCCTTGCTCGCAACGCTCTTTGCCTTGCTCTCATCAGAGAGAAGAGACGTCAAGCCACCTTCCGGAGCGGAAAAAACGCGATCGATCTGCGGACCGGTCTGAATTTCATGGCCCTTGCCCGCGGCGAAGGCATCGATGATCTCTTCGAGACGCGCCGGCGTCAGATCCTCATAGGTATCCTTGCCGATCACCACCATCGGTGCGTTGACGCAGGCGCCCTGACATTCGACCTCTTCCCATGAGAGCGTGCCGTCGGCGTTGCGCTCGAATGCATGATCGTTGATCCGGCTCTTGCAGATCTTGATCAACCCTTCGGCACCACGCAGCATGCAGGGCGTCGTGCCGCAAACCTGAACATGGGCGCGCGTGCCGACCGGATGCAGCTGGAACTGCGTATAGAAGGTGGCAACTTCGAGCGCACGGATATAGGCCATGTCGAGCATGTCGGCGATCGTTTCGATAGCCGCCTTCGTGACCCAGCCTTCCTGCTCCTGCGCGCGCATCATCAGCGGGATGATCGCGGATTGCTGACGACCATCAGGATATTTCTTGATCGTCTTTTCGGCCCAGACCGCATTCTCCGCATTGAAGGCGAAAGCGGCAGGCTGGAATTGATCTTCGGCTAGTCGACGAACGGACATCTTTCACGCCTTATCTCAGTTTAAGGACCCACACCGCGTATTCGTCAGAGACGAGAATTCGCAGGCATAGGCCGACTGGTCTTTCTGCATAAACACAACAAACTTGCCGCCATTCGGCACGGCGGCCTTGATCTGATAACCGCGAGAGAGGAGATCCGCCACAGTCGAATCCTCACTCTGCTTCACCGCGTTTCCGCCCTTTGCAGAATTCGCGCCCGGCGCATTCGAACCCTGCAGGTTGATGGTCGGCAGGCTTTGCGTCCTCCCCGTCTGCTGTGCCGAGGCACCGCAAGCGACGAGAAGCGCTGGGACAACCACCTGCCAAACCCGCATCAGCGATCCACCTCACCGAACACGATATCGAGCGAGCCGAGCACGGCCGCGACGTCGGCGAGCAGATGGCCGCGGCACATGAAATCCATGGCCTGCAGATGCGCATAGCCCGGCGCACGGATCTTGCAGCGATAAGGCTTATTGGAACCGTCGGAGACGAGATAGACGCCGAACTCGCCCTTCGGCGCTTCGACGGCGGCATAAACCTCACCGGCCGGCACATGATAGCCTTCGGTGTAGAGCTTGAAGTGATGGATCAGCGCTTCCATGGAGCGCTTCATCTCACCGCGCTTCGGCGGAACGACCTTGCCGTCCAGCGACGAAACCGGCCCTGCCTTGGCATCGCCCAGCAGGCGGTTGACGCACTGCTTCATGATGCGAACAGACTCGCGCATTTCGATCATGCGGATGAGGTAACGGTCGTAGCAGTCGCCGTTCTTGCCGATCGGAATGTCGAATTCGAGATCGGAATAGCATTCGTAAGGCTGTGCCTTGCGCAGATCCCAGGCAGCACCGGAGCCGCGGACCATAACGCCGGAGAAGCCCCAGGCCCAACAGTCTTCCAGCGAAACCACGCCGATATCGACGTTACGCTGCTTGAAGATACGGTTGCCCGTCAGAAGGTCGTCGATGTCGTCGAGTGCCTTCAGGAACGGATCGCACCAGTCACCGATATCCTGAACGAGCTTTTCGGGAAGATCCTGGTGAACGCCGCCCGGACGGATGTAAGCCGCGTGCATGCGCGAGCCGGAGGCACGTTCATAGAACACCATCAGCTTTTCGCGCTCTTCGAAGCCCCAGAGCGGCGGCGTCAGCGCACCGACGTCCATGGCCTGCGTGGTGACGTTCAGAAGATGCGACAGGATGCGGCCGATTTCCGAATAGAGCACGCGGATCAGCCGACCGCGGATCGGGATATCGATGCCGAGCAGCTTTTCGACAGCCAGCGCGTAGGCATGTTCCTGGTTCATCGGCGCCACGTAGTCGAGGCGATCGAAGTACGGAACGGCTTGAAGATAGGTCTTCGTTTCGATCAGCTTTTCCGTGCCGCGATGCAGCAGGCCGATATGGGGATCGACGCGTTCCACAATTTCGCCGTCCAATTCGAGGACAAGACGCAAAACGCCGTGCGCAGCCGGATGCTGCGGACCGAAATTGATGTTGAAGTTGCGAACGTTATGTTCTGTCATGGCGGCGATGCTCGCGTTTTCAGAATTTCAGAGAATGGCAGGCCAGAGCCTGCCACACGCCAATAACTAGGCCTTCGCCTTCTCGTCACCCGGGAGCACGTAGTCGGTGCCCTCCCACGGCGACAGGAAGTCGAAGTTGCGGAATTCTTGCTTCAGTTCCACCGGCTCGTAGACGACGCGCTTGGCGGCATCGTCGTAACGAACCTCGACGAAACCGGTCGTCGGGAAGTCCTTGCGCAGCGGATGGCCTTCGAAGCCGTAGTCGGTCAGCAGGCGTCGCAGATCAGGATGGCCGGTGAAGAGGACGCCGTACATGTCCCAGGTTTCGCGCTCGAACCAGTCTGCTCCCGGATAGATGCCGCAGGCGGAGGGAACGGGCTGATCTTCGCCCACAGGAACCTTGACGCGGATACGCAGATTCTTCTTGGGCGACAGCAGATGGTATACCACATCGAAACGCTCGGCGCGCTGCGGCCAGTCGACGCCGCAGATATCCGTCATGTTGACAAAACCGCACCTGGCATCGTCACGCAGGAAGGTCAGCAGGGCGATAACGTTTTCGGCCGTCGTCGTCACGGTCAGCTCGCCATACTTGATCTCACTCGAGGAGATCAGGGCGCTGCGAACTTCCGTGAGGTAGGCGGCCAGTTCGTTCAGGGCTTCACTCATAATACCTTGTCCCCTGCCTTACCGTTCGATCGTGCCGGTGCGCCGGATCTTCTTCTGCAGCAGAAGCACGCCGTAAAGCAGCGCTTCCGCCGTGGGAGGACAGCCCGGGATATAAATGTCGATCGGCACAACGCGATCGCATCCACGTACGACGGAATAGGAATAATGATAGTAGCCGCCGCCGTTGGCGCAGGAACCCATCGAAATGACGTAGCGCGGCTCGGGCATCTGGTCGTAGACCTTGCGCAGGGCCGGCGCCATCTTGTTGGTCAGCGTGCCAGCAACGATCATGACATCGGACTGGCGCGGCGAGGCACGGGGCGCAAAGCCGAAGCGCTCCACGTCGTAGCGCGGCATGGAAACCTGCATCATCTCGACGGCGCAGCAAGCCAAGCCGAAAGTCATCCACATCAGGGAGCCGGTACGAGCCCAATTGATCAGCTCATCGGTAGACGTGACAAGAAAGCCCTTGTCGGCAAGTTCATTGTTGATCTCGCCGAAGAACGGGTCGTTGCTGCCGACAGGCCTGCCAGTCGCGGGATCGATGATCCCCTTCGGCTGCGGCGCGACGAGCGTCGTGTTGCTTGGAGCTACTCCCATTCCAGGGCTCCCTTCTTCCATTCATAAATAAAGCCGATGGTCAGCACCGCGAGGAACACCATCATCGACCAGAACCCGAACCAGCCGATCGCACCGAAGGATACGGCCCACGGGAAGAGGAAAGCGACTTCCAGGTCGAAGATGATGAAGAGAATCGATACCAGATAGAAACGGATATCGAACTTCATGCGGGCGTCATCGAATGCGTTGAAACCGCATTCGTAAGCCGACAGCTTTTCCGAGTCAGGCGCCTTGAAGGCGACGGCAAACGGCGTGATCAACAGCGCCAGGCCAATCACCAAGGCAATACCAATGAAAATCGCTATCGGAATATAGGAACTGAGCAGTCCAGTCATCATGTCCATCCCTGCTTGCGATCAGCGCCGGGGCGGCGCTTTTGAGCAAATGCCCAAGCAAGCGAAAGAGCGTTGCAACAGAGCCGTGGTTAGCGCAGGCGGAGCGCGCGCGCAAGCCTTTTGAATCTGTCTGTTAGGGTACTATCGAGCGGTAGATATCAATGTGTTGCGACGGCGACGCGACAAATCGGCGCAAACGCGAAAAGGCTCTTTCGCAATTGCAATAAATTGACGTTTGATTGTAATGGCTTGGAGAGAATGGCGCGAGTGACGGGGCTCGAACCCGCGACCTCCGGCGTGACAGGCCGGCACTCTAACCGACTGAGCTACACCCGCGCATCGTTTGGCCTTTCAGCCGGTGCCGATCCGAAATTTGCCTTGAAATGGCGCGAGTGACGGGGCTCGAACCCGCGACCTCCGGCGTGACAGGCCGGCACTCTAACCGACTGAGCTACACCCGCATTACATTTCAAGTATTCCGGATGCTTTCGCACCCATCAAAGCGGCCCTCGCCGTTCGATGAGCGGCTAACTACGGGGTTCGTGTTTGGGTGTCAAGCAGGTTTGAATACAAATCGATGACAGAGTGCGAATTGTTTTGGACAAGCTCGCCTCTGAGTTTCTGCCCACGCGATTTGGCATGGCAGCTTCCCGCCCGACGCATTTCATTCGGACCTGATATGCACAAGGATCATCCGGCGAGCCTCACATCGGCATATGTAGATGACGGCCACCGGAATTGCGTAAAAATCAAAAAAATCAAAAAATCTTCACAAACACTCTTGCGGTTTTTCTTCGTTCCGCATAGATCACGGCCACCGAACGCGGCGGGCCAATGACCCGCCAGCATGAAGGGCGATTAGCTCAGTTGGTAGAGCGCCTCGTTTACACCGAGGATGTCGGGAGTTCGAGTCTCTCATCGCCCACCACTTCCAATAAATCACATTGATTTTCCATCGTTTTCTTCCTTGTTTGTCTCATTTGCCTTTTTGGGCTCGAAAAGTGGGACACTTGAGCGCTTTTCATATGCCGCCTTGCGCTCGAATGCGTTCATGCGCATGCGCCGCTTTTCAGCCTTCTCGATGTAGATTTGAGCCGTCTTAAAGTTCGTCCATCCGAAGAGCGCCATAAGCTCCGGAGCCGATGCGCCGCTTTCGGCGTATGCGACGGATGCAGCCTTACGCAGACCATGGGATGAGCAATGCGGCAAACCCGCCTCCCCGCACCAGCGGGAGAAGGCGTTTCCGAAGCTCTCTATAGTATAAGGAGTGCCGCGAGCGCTGAGGACATAGGACTCGATGCCGACTTCCGTCTTTTCCAGCGCATCTATCAGCTCCGGCGTAAGGCGAGCTTCCATTTCCACAGGGAAGCGGTTTCGGCCCTTATAGGCAGTGAAGCGTGTCCAACGCTCGCCCTCACGCTTGAACTCGTTCTTCGGTCCGATGCGCGCAGCGTCGGAGCGGCGCGCGCCAATGTTGATCATGACCTCCATCGCGAGGCGCGGTGTGGTGCCAATGGCCCAATGGGCGCGAAACTGATCGATCTCGTCAGGCGTCCATGTATGAAAGCCGCCCTTTCGCTTGTTGATCGGCTCGATACCAACGGCTGGGTTATGGCTGGCAAGCGCCGGCTTCTGGTTCATCGCCCAATTGAAGACGGCGCGCAGAACCTTCACCAGCTTATCGGCCGCGCCAGGCGTATCCTTACGAGCCTGCTGGCTCTTTTCCATGTCTTCGCGACGATACTTCTTATACGGCAGCTCACCCGCCTTTTCCGCAAATCGGCTGAGAACGCTGCGCTTGTCCCTCTGCGTATCAGCCTCGAATTTTTTGAAGGCAGCCGAGCGGTAATACTGATCAAAGAGCCAGTTGAAGGTTTCTTCGCGCGGCATTTCTGGCTTTTTCGGCGCCTGCTCAGACTGCAGCGTGGCCTTAGCGGCCCAATAGGCCGCCATGAATTCGCGGGTAATGTTGCCCGTGGCGTCCTTAAAGGTTTCGCGGATACGGATCTTGTGCCGCCCTTTGATTCGGACGTAGTACCGATCATTCCCGCGCTTGTCGGGATCGTGCACAAGGTAACGAAGCTCTGTCTTCATCACGCAACCATATTATCAAACGGGTTTTCGCCCACGTCGTCTGCATGCGAGTCGCGGTACTCGTTCAGGGCCTGCCACGCTGCGCGAATCAACTCGGTGTCCCAAAGGACAACGCCGCCGATCTTCCTGCCCTCTGGCATAAGACCGTCCTGCACCCAGTTATCGAACAGGGAGGGTGAAATCGCCAGAGAAGCCGCAACCTCGTCTCGGCGAAGCGCGAAACGAGGCAACGACAACGAGCGGAGGGTTGCGCCGGCTACACTTTTCATGAGCGTTCCTCAAAATCTTGACGGCGGATACCGAAACTGGCTGTCGCGAGCTTCAAAAATGCGCGACTGGCGAGCGCGTCTTTCGTCGAGCGACCTCCTCGCCCGAAAAGGAGCGCAATAGGTGCAGCGCATAGTCCGAAGCCACGCCGCACAAATGCTCATTGCTCAAAAACAGATTAGCCTTTCGCTGGATAAATCCGGAGAGCGAAAGAAGCGCTTCGAACAGGAAAAACAAAACCTCCGTCGGCTGCACGCCACGCAGGATTTCATCGATCGCTCGCTCAATCCCGCCTACAGCCGCGACAAATCGGACCCCAAGATCGTGGTACCGACGCGGTTGCGCATCCCATCGATGCCATAACGCGATTTGAAGTCAAAGCTGGATTAAGTCGAGATCCCCGCCGATCTCGCTCTTGGCAATCTCGACCACGCTCTTCTCATGGGTGAAGAGGATCGTCTGGAAACGGTCGGCCGTCGCGGCAAGGACCTGCAGCCCAGCGCGGGCGCGCTCGTCGTCGAAGGTCTGGAAGATATCGTCTACGATCAGCGGTGCCGGCTCGTTGCGGGTGGAATAATCTTCGAGGAACGCCAGCCGCAGGGCAAGATAGAGCTGGTCGCCCGTACCCTCGCTCAGACCGTCGAGCGGCACGCGCTCGCCGGCAGCACGCTCGGCCAGCAGCTGCAAAGCATCGCTTTCATCATGGGCTTCGACGAGGCGGGAGAAACGCCCGCCGGTCAGTTGCGAGAACAGCTCGCCGGCTCGCCCGATGACGGGATCGGCTTGCTTCTCGCGATAGGCCTCCATAGAGCCGGCCAGCATGCGGGCTGCGATCTTGAGGACGACCCATTGCCGCGCAAGGTCCTTTGCCTCCTGCTCGGCCGAGAGCTTCTCGAAAACCGCATATTCTGCGCTGACGCCGGTTTCCAGGGCCTGACGCTGACGGCGGTTCTCCGCCAGCCGTGCCGAAAGCTCGCCATGCATGGCGAACTGTCGCTGATCTTCCCCAGTCAATCGCTCGATTTCGAGATCCGCAGCAACCCGTTCAAAACCGGCAAGCTCGGCACGAAGCTCGTCTTCGGCCTTGCCGTCGGCCTGCTGACGGAAGCGATCCAGGCTTTCCGCGAGGCGGGCAGTCAGGCGCAGCCGTTCGCGCAGCCGTAAAAGCAGCGCCGGCAGATCGTTAACGCCGCCCAGATCGGCAGTCAGATGGTCGAGGTCGGCCCTAATGGCGGCGAGCGCTGCGTCCTGGCGCGCCACCAGTTCTGCCCCGCGCAGCCGCTCCTCTTCGAGGCCGTCGCGCCTCTTCAGTTCGCCGTGCATGGCATTGACGCTGGTGTGCAGCGCCTCGGCGGCGGCATCCGGCGGCAGATGATCCAGCTCATGGCCGCTATTGGCTGCAAGCGTTGCCAAACGCCGCTCGAAATCCGCCATGTCGCGCCGCATGCCATTGACACGACGCAAGCGGTTTTCGCGCTCGGTGAGGATATCGGGCAGTTCGTCCCATGCCTTCAGGGCGGCGCTCGCCATATCAAGCGTCGTGTCGGATGGCAGGCCTAGGAGCTCAGCAGCTTTGGCGAATGCATCGCGCCACTCGGCATGCCGTCGTTCCAAAGCCCGTTGCTCGTCGCCGAAGCGGACCAACCGGTCGCGTGCGGCGCCGATCTCTCCTTCCCGCGTACGGCTTTCGCTCCAGCGTTCCGAGAGAAGGCGCAGATGCTTGCGCAAGCCTTCCGCAATCGCCGCAGGCGGGAGGCGGCCGCTCTTGTAGCTTGTTGCCTCGACGATATCCTGCAGGACGGGCAAGACGCGACCTTCCGCCAGCGCACTCTCATCCCGTTGGTCCAGCATTTCCAGCAATGCCTTGCGCTCGCGCCGCAGCAGTTCCACTCCGCGCCGCCACTCCAGCATCGCCGGTGGATCGAGGGCGTCGATTCCGCAAGGCTCGAAAAGAGCTGCGAAGGTTGCCTGCGCATCCTTCAGCGCTTTCTCACAGCTCTTCAGCCGTTCATTAGCCGCCTCCCGCTCCCGCAGCAGACGCGCCTGACGCAGACGATAGTCGGCGTGGCGCGCAACACGATCCGCATCGCTCAGTGCGGCATCGGCCAGACGGTCCGCCTCGGCAATACCGACGCTCAGCGCCGCAAGCAGCCTGGCCTCCGGAGCCGTACCGTCCGACCATCTTTGCTGGATGGAGGACCATTGCGCATCACGACCTTCACGCGCAGCGACGATCTGCTCGCGCGTGACGATCGGCCCGGTGCACTCGGCATCGGCAAGCGTTCGCGCTATCTCCGCCAGCTGCTCGTCATAAGTCTGCAGCTTGCCGGTGGCTTCGCGCATTTTTGCGCGTGCGGCGTCAATGGCATCACGATGTCCGGCAATTTCGGTGGTTTCCGGCAGCGGCGCGGAGAACAGCACATCGATGTCACCGACCGGTGGCTGCAGCCGGCCGGCAGCTTCCTTCAGATCGGACCCGATGCGGCGAATCTGCGTTTCCAGCCCGTCAAGGCGGCCCAAGGCAGAGAGATCGGTGCTCAGCGCCTCGAGCTGATCGAGATAGGGCCTTGGATCGATCAGCCGGCCCGCATGATTATCCTTCTCAAGCGCCGCGAGCTGCCTGCGCTCAGCATCGGACTGCTCGGCGAGGGACTGCAGTTGTCGCACGAGCTGCCTGCCCTCGTCCACCAGCTCGGACAGGCGCGCTCGATCGACGTCGCTCGGCTGCCTCCGTTCGAGTTCGGCTTCGGCAAGACCGAGGCGGCGGGCGAGCTGAGAAAGCGTGGTGTCGTAACCGGCAAGCTCCTGATCGACACGCGGCAGATCTTGACGCTGGGCGCGGTAGTTGCCGGTATCGGCAAAGAGCTGGGTGATATCGCCAGACATCCGCAGCAACGCTTCATCCACCTGAATGCGCGAGAGGTCCTCCTCGGCGCGAGCAACGGCTTGCCGCGCCCGGCGCAGTTCCTCTTCGCTCGCTTGCTTATCGCGCAACCTCTGCTCCAGCTTGTCGGCAAAGCCATCCGGTATGGTGGCAAGATCGGCGAGGCCATCGAGCGCGAGAGCTTCCGCATCGATTTCTGACAGCAAGGGCTGCAGGGTCTTCAGCCGCTTGAGCCGATCAAGCGCTTCGCGGGTGCCGCGGCGCTCCGCCTGCAGGCGCTCCAGTTCCGCCTCCAATTCGGCGGCCTCGGCAAGAAGCTTCTTCCAATCGCCGGATTTCAGTTCATTGTCCCGCTCGGCCTTCCGGGCATCCTCGTAGCGGTCGAGAGCCTGATAGAAGCCGCGATCCTTCGAGCGCCTGGCTGCATAGATGCCATCGGCCTCAGCTTCCAGCGATTGACGCAGCCGGGACAGGCCAGTTAGGCCCGAAGCTGCCGAAAACAGCAGGCTGCCGATCTCGCCGCCGCTGCGCAGCATGGCAGCCGCGCCCTGCCGCAGCCGCTGCGAGTCCAGGCCGAAGGCGCGCTCGAACACGTCGCGGCTCAAATTGCCGAGGAAGGGCGAAAGCGCATCCTCGGCCAGCGGCGCCTCCCTGTCATCCGGCGCCAGAAGCGTCCCCTTGCGGCCGCGGCGGCGGCGAAAACTTAAGCTGGCGCCATCGCGCGCGCTGATATCAGCTCCGATCCGCAAAGTCCCCGGCTCGTGCAAGAAGCTTTGCTCAGCGGCGGCCGGGAACCCGAACAGAAGATCCGAAATTGCGCTCAGAGCCGAGGATTTACCTGCCTCGTTCGGACCATAGATCACATGCAGCCGCGCACCGGGGCGAAAATCGAGCGTGCGATCGGTCAGCGCGCCATAGCGAAGAATATCGAGACGGGTAAAGCGCATCAGCCCGCCCCCTGCCCGCGCGCCAGCAGCAGTTGCCGCGCTTCTTCGATGAGAGCCTCCATGCCGTCGTCCAATGGCCGCTCGGTCGCGCCAAGTCCGCCCGGCAGGCGCACGGCGATCTCGTCGATCAAGCGGCTTGCTTCCGCCGCGATATCAGCATCGCCGGCGTGCTCGGTCAGCAGTTGGCGCAGATCGAGCGCGCCATCCGCATCCGACGCCCTCTCCGGCGGCGGCTCCAGCCGCAATTCAAGCTTTTCCAGCCAGATATCCTCATGCACGCGGTGGCAGGCGGCTTCCACCTCGTCGCGCCATTGCTGGCGGTTGGCGGCGATCGTGCCATGCAGAGGCGTGACGCCGGAAAGCCGGATGCGCAGCGCAGTCATGCGGCCATCCATCTCATCCACCAAGGGTTGCACTTCCTGTTCCACCTGACGGAGGATCGCGGCTTGGTCGCCCTCTGGATCGACAACGATGTTAGCCTGCGCGAACCGCGCCTCGTCGACGATCAGACGCTCATGTTCGATGCGTCCGTCTTCGACGGTCACGAGCACCGCGCCCTTGGCACCGCACTCGCGGATATTGCGGCCCTGCAGGTTGCCGGGAAAGATGACAAGCGGATCCTGCGCCACCACTTCAAAGTCGTGGACATGGCCGAGCGCCCAATAGTCATAGCCGCGCGAGCGCAGGTCGTCGACGGAGCACGGCGCATAGGGCGCGTGCGGCTCGCGGCCGGTCAGCGATGTATGGAGAATGCCGATGTTGAACCAACCGGGTGCGGGTGCGGGATAGGTGATCGCCAGATTGTCGTTCGCTGAGCGTTCGGCAAAGCCCTGGCCATGCAGCGCCACCTTCAGCGCTTCCAGCCTGACGCTGCCGGGTTTGCCGGTCGGAAACTCATGGACGTTTGCCGGCAAGGTGATCGTCTTGGTGATGACGCTTGCCGCATCGTGATTGCCGCGCAGCAGGTAGACCGGAATGCCCGCGCGCTCCAGCCGCGCCATTTCGCGATTGAAGAACAGACCGATCTTGTTGTCCTTCCAATCGCCGTCATAGACATCGCCGGCAATGACGAAGAAATCGACACGCCTTTCGATTGCCAAACCCACAAGCGTCGAGAAGGCCTTGCGGCTCGCTTCGACGAAGACGGCAGCGACAGCGGCATCCTTCAAGGCGAGACCTTGAAAGGGGCTGCCAAGATGCAGATCGGCGGCATGGATGAAGCTGAAAGAGGGCATTGGCTCCGATAGCGGTCAGATATCCGGTCTCTCCTTTTAAGGAAATAGAGGCGCGATGAATACCGCGCCGGCGACTTCATCCAAGGGTTTCATCACCAGATCCGGATTGTCTATTCTCAGTCACGTGATTGCGATCCTCGATCGCCGATGTGCGCTTGTAGCCCTGTCGGACGGCTGCTACTGCGCTACATCCTGCGAGCAAAAGAGAGGAGACATCTCATGAGACATCATGCTTTCGGACGGACACCCTTCATCGTGACCGATGTCGGCTTCGGGGCCTGGCAGATCGGCGGCGCATGGGGAGATGTCAGCGAGGCCGACGGCCGCGCGGCCCTGAACGCCGCTCTCGATGCCGGCATGACCTTCATCGATACCGCCGACGTTTATGGCGATGGCCGCTCGGAAAAGATCATCGCCGACGTCTTGAAGGTGCGCGGCGGCGAGCGCCCGATGGTGGCAACCAAGGCCGGCCGTCGGCTGAACCCGCACGTCGCCGACGGCTATAACAAGGTCAATCTCGAAGACTTCATCGACCGCAGCCTGAAGAACCTCGGCGTCGAAAGCCTCGATCTCGTCCAGCTTCACTGCCCGCCGACCGAAGTTCTCTATCGGCCGGAAGTTTTTGCCGGTCTTGATGAATTGCAGAAGGCCGGCAAAATCAAGGGATACGGCGTCAGCGTCGAAAAGGTCGAAGAGGCGCTGAAGGCGATCCAATACCCAGGTGTCGTCAGTATCCAGATCATCTACAACATCTTCCGCCAGCGGCCGGACCATCTGTTCTTCAAGGAGGCCAGGCGCAAGAACGTGGCCGTCATCGCCCGTGTACCGCTGGCCTCCGGCCTGTTGTCCGGCAAGATCACACGCGATACGCAATTCGCCAGTGACGACCACCGCAACTTCAATCGCCACGGCGAGGCCTTCGATGTCGGTGAAACCTTTGCCGGCGTGCCGTTCGAAGTCGGTCTGCAGGCCGTGGAAGAGGTGCGCAAGCTGGTGCCCGCGGGCGCCATTATGGCGGCTTTCGCCCTGCGCTGGATCCTGATGAATGACGCCGTCACCGTCGTCATTCCGGGTGCGCGCAATGCGGAGCAGGCCAAGGCCAATGCGGCTGCGGCCGATCTTGCGCCGCTCTCAGCCGATGTCATGGCAGCCACGCGCGAGATCTACGAGCGGCTGATCGCACCGCATGTTCATCATCGCTGGTAACGCCCATAACTGAAATGGGTGGCCGGAACGCGCTTTCGGCCACCTAGGAATGCCTTTCGGCGCGTGGCGAGCAGAGTGAGCGACCTCCGTTTATTCCGTGTTTCCTGACCCAGGCTACACCGTTCGCGCGGGTCGGTCGATCACGCCATAAACGAACTACTCCGATCGCCGGATTCATCTGTCGTTCATGCCGACGCGAACCGCTGTGCAACTTGCGCTACGCGCTCGCCGTAAGCGCGAGCGGTTTCCAGGTCGCCGATCGACATTTCGCCCGGGGCTGCGTCGGCATCGCATTGCGCCATTGGCGCGATGTATGATCCCATCCTGTTCGCATCGTCGCGCTTCGAAGCCTTTACGTTCGCTGGTTTCACTCCCAGACTAACCCAAAGGCCACCATGCTGCCCCGCCAGAAGAACGAAGTATTCGAGCGTATTGAGCTTGTCGCCGTTCAAACTGGCGCTGTTGGTGAAGCCTCCGAAAACCTTGTCCTGCCATTTGCTGGCGAACCAAGCCTTCGAGGACGCGTCGGCAAACTTCTTGAACTGCCAGCTCGGCCCGCCCATGTAGGTTGGCGATCCGAAGATGATGGCGTCGGCGGCGTCCAAGGCGACCCATCCCTCATCGGAAAGGTTGCCATCCGCATCGATGGCGCAAAGTGCCGCGCCCGCCCCCTCCGCCACGGCTTCCGCCATCCGCTGGGTGTGGCCGTAGCCGGAATGATAGACGACGACTGTGCTTGCTGTGCGATTTGACATGATGGTTCCTGGCCTCCTTCTGGCCATTGCTTTGCGCTGTCCGGAAGCGGAACCGCTCGGACGTGCGTCTTCTTTTCGATGGATTGATGACAGCGGTGGATGAAGCCCTGCGTCCTGGCAATCGGATCTTTATCCAGCCAGTCACACGCGGGTCGTCGGTTGAATGAGTTTTTCCGCGAGTATTCAGATTTGACCGCCGACACCCGCAAGTGCCAGCAGCAACAGGAACACGAAAGGCGGCGGGAGCTCTCTATAGTTCCGGATATGGACAATGGCCGCGATCGCGGCGAGCATGATGCAGACGCCTAACGCGATCCCGATATATCGGGTGCCGGCGGTGACTAAAAGCGCCGCGGTTACGAGTTCAAAGGCGGCAGTGACCCAGCACCACCAGAAAGGAAATCCAAGCCGCACGAAGCCCGCGCGGATCTTCGGATGTCCACTCGCGTTGGCGACAGCGCCGACGAGAAATGCCCCGGCGGCCAGCCAGACAAGGACGGTATCGAGGGACGTTGTGCCTGTGAAAATTTCCATAGGAAGACTCATTGATATTCTCTTCGCTGATGATCCTGGCGCCTTAAGATTTAATACCGATATTATATAATCTAGCGATGCTAGTTTGTCAATCGTCATTCGTTTTGATAGTTTCTCGGCAGGAAAATCGCGCGTGAAGATCGGGGGGCACGGAGTGGGTATCAGCGAACGCAAGACTCGGGAACGAAGCGAACGCGAACGCAGGATCATCGTCGCGGCGAGGACGATCGCAGAACGTGACGGCTGGGCTTCCGTCACGATCCGGCGCCTCGCCGAGGAGATAGAATACAGTCAGCCAGTTCTCTATTCGCATTTCGAAAATCGCGATCAGATCGTCGGAGCGGTGGCGCTCGAAGGCTTCGGCGAATTGGCTGCGATGCTCCGTGCCGCAATCCGACCGTCGTCTACGTCAAGGGAGCGAGTGGAAGACGTTGCGACCGCCTATCTCGATTTCGCGTTCGCCCGCCCTGCGATGTACGAAGCGATGTTCGTCCTGCCGACTGGCCTCCGCTTCGCGAGATCCGATACGCCACCCCAACTTCGCGATGGTTTTGGAGCGATGGCGACGGTGATTGCGCCGTTCGCCCAGGACGTGGATACCGCAACCGAAACTTTCTGGGCAGCACTTCACGGTCTGGCGGAGCTTGAACGTCACGGCAGGATAAGACCCGCCTTTCGGGCTCAACGCATCACGCTCGTCATGCGGATGGTATCGGGTCAGCTCTGAGCGCGGGTCAGGCAATTGACCCGATCGGCACGGATGGCATTGGGAAAGGCGGGATAGGACCAAGGCATGCGGCCTCTGAACTTTGCTGCTTTGAGCAAGGCAGATTTCGGCACCGGTCGAAAGCTCGCCGCCGACGGCAGCCGGACGCTGCTCTGAGATCGCATTGGCAGCAGAGCTATCAGCCGAGGCGGCGATATTGCCGCTGCTTCGTGTCCCCGGCACTCATTCGGCACCTGCTCTGCAGCTCGGGGCGATTATCCACTTTTTGAGGTCTGTTTTCGGCCGCGAGTTGTCGTCCTTTCGGGTATGCTTCCGCCATGCTCGTTCCACCATGCCATCAAAGCTTCCATGGTCGGTCCAAGCCCCCTTGCCTTCGCAGTAATCTCATACTCCACGCGAGGCGGAACTTCGGCGAAGACAGTGCGTGAGACGAGACCATCAGCCTCCAGTTCTCGCAATTGCGCTGTCAACATGTGCTGGGTGATACCCGGGATCGCCTTGCGCAGCTCGTTAAATCGATAGATCCGCTGGTTGAGAAGCCACATGATTTCCAGCTTCCATTTTCCGGAAAGCAGGGCGAACACGCGGCGCATCCCTTCATGCATGTTGGTGCCTTCTGAGCCATTAGTCTGATTTTTCATACTTACCACACTGAATTCATCCTACTTGCAGAGATTCAGTTAATATCACATTTTCGATCCGCACACCGGAAAATAGCGGATCGCTATTCCGGATATCGAAAATCTTGAACGGAACAAAGCTGCCGGAGCCATCCGGCGGCAGCGGATATCCCATGTCTGAATTCTACGTTTACTGGGCCGCAACGGCCTTGCTTGTCCTGCTCTATCTGAGCTCTGCCGTGACCTACATCGTCAAAACCGATTGGGTACGGCAAACGATGCTCGGGTTCGGCTACCCCAGCTATCTTGTCCACATTCTGACCTTCGTGAAGCTCGCTGCCGTCGCCGCTATCGTATCGCGGCTCAACGTTGCCATCAGTGATCTGGCATATGCGGGCATGTTGTTTCACCTCCTGCCTTCCGGACTTGCCCATATAGGCGTTCGAAAACCCGCAGGTGCTCTGCCGGCTGCGGCCGGACTGGCATTGCTCGCAACCTCCTTCGCCACACAGAACGCGGCACGCGGAATTCCCTCACCCTACGCATTGGCGCAGGCGCTCTAATTGCTCAACCCGAAAGGAAATCAAATGGGAAAGCTAACTGGAAAAGTGGCTATCGTCGCCGGTGCCGGCAGGGGCATCGGACGTGCAACGGCGGAACTCTTTGCGGCGGAAGGCGCGAAGGTCGCTGTATTGTCGCTCACTCCCGCCCACGTGAATGAGGTCGTCGCTCACATTGAATCGAAGAAAGGAACCGCACTCGGCGTGGTCTGCGACATAAGTTGCGGCGAGCAGATTGCCGAGGCAGTGGCCAAGGTGGTGCAGACATTCGGAGGGATCGATGTTCTGGTGAATGTCGCCTTCGACCCCACCGTCGTCCACTCATCGATCCTCGACCTCTCCGTAGAACAGTTGCAACGCAACTTCGATATGGGGCCGATCGCATATCTGCGAACCATGCAGGCCTGCTACCCATACCTGAAAGCCAGCGGAGAAGGCCGTGTGATCAACTTTGCATCTTTGGCAGGCATTCTCGGCATGTCCCCTTACGGACCATACAATCTCGCCAAGGAGGCGGTACGCGCTCTCACCAGGTCCGCTGCCCGCGAATGGGGTCCGGACAATATCACCGTCAACAACCTCCTCCCCGTAGCCGACACTTGGGGGGCAAGGCCCGACATTCCTCCGCCAACGAATGCCCTCGGCCGCTTTGGCTCTCCCGAAGACGATGTCGCACCAGTCGTCCTGTTCCTTGCCAGCAGCGATTCGAGGTTCATCACGGGTTCAAGTCTGACACCCGATGGCGGCCAGATCATCGACAGCGCCCGATAACACAGGATCGAAATAAAAAGGGGCCTGCAAAAAGCAGGCCCCGATGTTGTCCACCCGCAAGGCAAATGCCTCGCAGCGGGTGAAAACGAATTAGCTGTTGACCGAGTCCTTCAGGCCCTTGCCGGGCGTGAACTTCGGTACGTTACGGGCAGGAATATCGACCTCGGCGCCGGTGGACGGGTTACGGCCCTTGGTGGCTGCACGGTGAGAAACGGTGAAGCTGCCGAAACCAGCAAGGCGAATGTCGCCGCCCTTCTTCAGTTCGGCCTGGACAGTATCGAAAACAGCGTCGACAGCGGAAGCAGCGTCAGCCTTCGTGATACCGGCCTTCTCGGCCACTGCGGACACGAGCTCATTCTTGTTCATGTTTCCACCCCTTTCTCTGGTATGAAACGACTTATCAGTAAGCGGGGCGCAAAATAGCAATGCTCTTACCCGCCGCAACCCCAAAAGCCCTGCAAATCAAGGAAAAGCAAGCGTTGGCATACACTTTTCACAAAAAAAGACCGGCAAAAATGCCGGTCTTTCCGTCCATTTGTGTCAATTCGACAGAATTGAGGCGAAGCGCCTCAATGAGCAATGGTCGAACCCACTTCGTCGACGCCTTCGACCGTTGCGATCACGGGCGTTTCCACGGTGCCGTCCCACTCGATCGGCTCGGGGCGGCGAACAAGCGCGTGCTTGATGACCTCGCCCATGCGCGACACGGGAATGATTTCCATGTTGTTCTTCACGTTGTCCGGAATTTCTGCCAGATCCTTGGCGTTTTCTTCCGGGATCAGCACCTTCTTGATGCCGCCGCGCAGTGCTGCCAGCAGCTTTTCCTTCAGGCCGCCGATCGGCAGCACGCGGCCGCGCAGCGTGATTTCACCCGTCATGGCGACATCCTTGGAAACCGGGATGCCGGTCATGATCGAGACGATCGCGGTTGCCATGGCGACACCGGCCGACGGGCCGTCCTTCGGCGTAGCACCCTCCGGCACGTGCACGTGGATGTCGCTCTTGTCGAAGCGCGGCGGCTCGATGCCGAAATCGACGGCGCGCGAGCGGACGTAAGAAGCCGCTGCCGAGATCGATTCCTTCATGACTTCCTTCAGATTGCCGGTGACCGTCATGCGGCCCTTGCCCGGCATCATCACGCCTTCGATCGTCAGCAACTCGCCGCCGACTTCGGTCCAGGCAAGACCGGTGACGACACCGACCTGATCGTCGCGTTCGGCTTCGCCATGGCGGAAGCGCGGCACGCCGAGATAGTCCGGGACGTTCTCCGCCGTGACGGCAACCGACTTCACCTTGCCCTTGATGATCTCGGTGACCGCCTTGCGGGCAAGCTTCATCAGTTCGCGCTCGAAGTTACGCACACCGGCCTCGCGGGTGTACTGCTGGATGATGACCATCAGGGCGCCGTCGGTGACCGAAAACTCGTTCGGCTGCAACGCATGTTCCTTGATGGCCTTCGGCAGCAGGTGCCGCTTGGCGATCTCGCGCTTTTCGTCCTCGGTGTAGCCGGCGATACGGATGATCTCCATGCGGTCCATCAGGGGCGCAGGGATATTCAGCGTATTCGCCGTCGTGATGAACATCACGTCCGACAGGTCGTATTCGACTTCCAGGTAGTGATCCATGAAGGTCGAGTTCTGCGCCGGGTCCAGCACCTCAAGCAGCGCCGAAGACGGATCGCCGCGATAGTCCTGGCCGAGCTTGTCGATCTCGTCGAGCAGGAACAGCGGGTTGGACTTCTTGGCCTTCTTCATCGACTGGATGACCTTGCCGGGCATCGAGCCGATATAGGTGCGGCGGTGACCACGGATCTCGGCTTCGTCGCGAACGCCGCCCAGCGCCATGCGGACATATTCACGGCCGGTCGCCTTGGCGATCGACTGGGCGAGCGAGGTCTTGCCGACGCCCGGAGGGCCGACGAGGCACAGGATCGGCCCTTTGATCTTGGTGGCGCGGGCCTGAACGGCCAGATACTCGACAATGCGCTCCTTGACCTTGTCCAGACCGAAGTGATCCGCTTCAAGGATCTTCTCGGCGTTGTTCAGGTCAGCCTTGATCTTCGACTTCTTGTGCCAGGGAATGCCCAGCAGCCAGTCGAGATAGTTGCGCACCACAGTCGCTTCAGCCGACATCGGGCTCATCTGCCGCAGCTTCTTCAGCTCGGCATCGGCCTTTTCCTTGGCTTCCTTCGACAGCTTGGTCTTGGAGATGCGCTCTTCCAGTTCGGCCATCTCGTCGCGGCCTTCTTCGCCGTCGCCAAGCTCCTTCTGGATCGCCTTCATCTGTTCATTCAGATAGTATTCGCGCTGCGTTTTCTCCATCTGGCGCTTGACGCGCGAGCGGATGCGCTTCTCGACCTGAAGAACCGAAATCTCGCCTTCCATGAAGCCGAGCGCCTTTTCCAGGCGAGCCTTGACGCTGGTGGTCTCCAGCATTTCCTGCTTTTCGGTGATCTTGATCGAAAGATGCGATGCGACGGTGTCCGCCAGCTTCGAATAATCGTCGATCTGGCTGGCGGCTCCGACCACTTCCGGCGAGATCTTCTTGTTGAGCTTTACATAGCTCTCGAATTCGGAAACGACCGAGCGGCTCAAAGCTTCGAGCTCGACCTGATCTTCTTCCGGCTCAGGCAGGACATGGCCGAGGGCTTCGTAGAAGTCTTCGCGTCCGGTATATTCGTCGATCTGCGCGCGCGCGCGGCCCTCCACCAGCACCTTGACGGTGCCGTCGGGCAGTTTCAGCAGCTGCAGGACATTCGCAACGGTGCCGACCTTATGGATGGCATCCGGCGCGGGATCATCATCGCTGGCATTGATCTGGGTGACGAGCATGATCTGCTTGTCCGAACCCATGACCTCTTCCAGGGCGCGAATGGATTTTTCCCGTCCGACGAACAGAGGCACGATCATGTGGGGGAAGACCACGATGTCGCGCAACGGCAGTACCGGATAGGCAATGCTGTCGTGTGTCGCAGACGTTTTCTTACTCATGTCATTTCCTTTCCGTCGTCCCGTTCCCGGGCTCTCTGCCGGCTTGGGGGAGTTAGCCGGCTCTCTCACTTGGTAAACAAGTGGAGCTTCACACTGCCTATTTCAAGTCACGGGAAACGTCCGCCATCAGGCGGCGATCCCGCGTATTCGCAAGGGGGAACGCAACAACAAGACACCAGAACCCGGCAACTCGAATACTGCGGGCGACGTAACAATCCGAAGAAAAACGCCGCGCCTGCGCCCTGTCCGCCGAATGCTCCAGAATCATGCCATCATGGCTGCAGCAGGGGCTCTTCACAACCGGTTCCGACGGCATTCCGATAAGCTTATCCAAGACTTTATCAGCAAACTGCACGGTTTTTCAAACAGAAAGAGGCCCGCCGATGACGAGCCCCCGATTCGTGATCACGGATGGTGGATCAGGCCGTAGCGTTAGCCTTTTCTTCCTGCCGATCGGCGTAGATGTATAGCGGGCGGGCGGAGCCGCGAACCACTTCCTCGGAAATGACCACTTCGCGCACGCCTTCCAGCGCCGGCAGCTCGAACATGGTGTCGAGGAGGATCTTCTCCATGATGGAGCGCAGGCCGCGAGCACCCGTCTTGCGGACGATCGCCTTACGGGCGATTTCGCGCAGCGCATCCTCGTGGAAGGTCAACTCGACGTCTTCCATCTCGAACAGGCGCTGATACTGCTTCACCAGCGCGTTCTTCGGCTCGGACAGGATTTGGATCAACGCGTCCTCGTCAAGGTCCTCCAGTGTCGCCAAAACGGGCAGACGACCGATGAATTCCGGGATGAGGCCAAACTTCACCAGATCTTCCGGCTCCAGCTCGCGCAGCACTTCGCCGACGCGGCGGTCATCCGGTGCCTTGACGGTGGCGCCGAAGCCGATCGAGGTCTTCTCGCCGCGGGCGGAGATGATCTTGTCCAGGCCTGCGAAGGCGCCGCCGCAGATGAAGAGGATGTTGGTCGTGTCCACCTGCAGGAATTCCTGCTGAGGATGCTTGCGGCCGCCCTGCGGGGGAACCGAAGCCACCGTGCCTTCCATGATCTTCAGAAGCGCCTGCTGCACGCCCTCGCCCGAGACATCGCGCGTGATCGACGGATTATCCGACTTGCGGGAAATCTTGTCGACTTCGTCGATATAGACGATGCCGCGCTGCGCACGCTCGACGTTGTAGTCGGCGGCCTGCAGCAGCTTGAGAATGATGTTTTCGACGTCTTCGCCAACATAGCCCGCTTCGGTCAGCGTGGTCGCGTCGGCCATGGTGAACGGCACGTCGATGATGCGGGCGAGCGTCTGAGCCAGGTAGGTCTTGCCGCAGCCGGTCGGTCCGACGAGCATGATGTTCGACTTCGACAGCTCGACGTCACCGTTCTTCGATGCGTGCGCGAGACGCTTGTAATGGTTGTGAACGGCAACGGAGAGGATCTTCTTCGCCTGCCGCTGGCCGATGACGTATTCGTCGAGAACCTTGATGATGTCCTGCGGGGTCGGGACACCGTCACGGGACTTCACCATCGAGGATTTGTTTTCCTCGCGGATAATGTCCATGCAGAGTTCAACGCACTCGTCACAGATGAATACGGTCGGTCCGGCAATCAACTTCCGGACTTCATGCTGGCTCTTACCGCAGAACGAACAATAAAGCGTGTTCTTTGAGTCGCCGCCGTTGCTGCCGCTGACTTTGCTCATATCACTTTCCTTCCAGCACGCCGCCAATTTCCAATTTGAAATCGCGGTCCACTCTATGCGCCCGCCGGATCCGCCCCTCGTTTCAGCAGATCGCGGCGCCCTTCAGGGTACTGAACGCAGGCCAGCCAACCAACCGGAACTGCGTGGCAACGATCCCTTTCGAATGCCGAATGCCATGTCACAAAAAAGCTACATAGCATTAATGCTTACTATTACCGCGTTCCGTTCCACATTAAACCCCTATTCCATCACAAATGGGATAGAACTGTGGCGCGGAAGTCACCGCCCCGCGAATAAATCACGCGGCGGTTTCGCCCTCTATTTCGGTACGCGAGGTCAGCACCTTGTCGATCAGACCCCATTCCTTGGCCTCGTCCGAGGACATGAAATGGTCACGATCGAGCGTCTGCTCGACCTCTTCGTAAGTCCGGCCGCAATGCTTGACATAAACCTCATTGAGACGGCGCTTCATTTTGATGATGTCGCGCGCGTGGCGTTCGATGTCCGAAGCCTGCCCCTGGAAGCCGCCCGAAGGCTGGTGAACCATGATGCGCGAGTTCGGCGTTGCGAAGCGCATATCCTTGTCGCCCGCAGCCAGAAGCAGCGATCCCATGGATGCGGCCTGGCCGATGCAGAGCGTCGAAACCGCCGGCTTGATGAACTGCATCGTGTCGTAGATTGCCATGCCGGCGGTAACGACGCCGCCCGGCGAATTGATGTAGAGCGCGATCTCTTTCTTCGGGTTTTCTGCCTCCAGGAAGAGAAGCTGGGCGCACACCAGCGTCGCCATATGGTCTTCGACCGGTCCGGTCAGGAAAATGATGCGTTCCTTCAGCAGGCGGGAATAGATGTCGTACGACCGTTCCCCGCGGTTGGTCTGCTCAACAACCATCGGCACCAGAGCCATAGCTGTATCGACTGGATTTCTCATGTGCGTCCTTTATCAAACTTGTCCCGGCGACGGAAACGCCGGGAATCGGAGTAAAAATCCTTTACTCCTACATAGAGTGTCCCTGCCCTGCACTTCAAGACGCCCGAAAGCATAACGTCAAAAAGCACCATTGCTCCAGGAGGCGTTGACAAAACATTTCTAAACACCGCGGTTGGAATGCCAAGACGCCACGGCGCCGCGTCATTCGCTACCCACCGCATTTCCGAACCGAAAGGTGAAGGAAGCGTGAAGGCTCCTGCAGGTTCGCGAAGATCCTGGACACGAGCAAAATTTACCAACTCACTTAAGGAACTTGCCACCTTATTGCGCAAAGATGGGGCGATAACAGAAACCGTCGGACTTTAGCCTCGACGGAGGCTGCCGGAAGCGGAGAAACGCCGATCGTGCTGAACATGACCACAGGCCTGACCATCTGGTGCTCGGAAGCCATCACTCTGGCTACTGTTCTTCTCCTTGCGTGGCGGCATGATCGCAAATCCCCAGCCTATTTGATCTGGGCCGCGGGCTTTACCGTCAGCGCCGTGGGATTTGCTCTGGTGGCAGCTCGCGGCATCATCCCCAACATATGGTCGATCCAGATCGGCAATGCCGTCGGGCTGCTCGGCGAAAGTGCCTGGATCGCCGGGTTCCGGGTAATGGACAAGCGCAAGCCGGAATGGTCCGCATTCCTGCCTCCCGTGCTCTGGCTGATCGGCGCCAGCCTACCTTGGGTCGCCGGCAATTTCGTCAACCGCATCGTCGTCTACGATCTTGCAAGCGCCGTCGGCGCAACCCTGCTCGCCTTCGCTGTCCAGCCTGCGGATGGCCGGCGCGAACCGGCCCGCGGGCAGCTCGGCCTGGTTTTCGTAGCGCTTGCCTGCTTCTGCTTCGGCTCAGCTCTCTGGATGGTGCTCATAGCCCCTCCGTTGGAGACGGCCATGATCTATCGCGGCTACATGGCGCTCGGCTATGCGCTGCTGGTCATCATCGCGATCGTCCTCAACGGAAAACTTTTGATGGAGCGTGCCGAACGCCGCTGGCGGGCGATTTCCATCACCGATACGCTGACAGGCGTCCTCAATCGGCGTGGGCTTCAGGAAAGTTACGAGATTCTCGCCGAGGAGAGGCAGCAACAGCCGCAGAAGCTCGCCGCGCTGCTGTTCGATCTCGACCACTTCAAGAAGATCAACGACCGCCATGGCCACCAGGCGGGCGATGCCGTCCTCGTCGAGTTCGCCCGCATCGCCCGCCAGTTCGTGCCGCGCAGCGGCGCGTTCGGCAGAATGGGCGGCGAAGAGTTCGTCGCCTTCGTTCCGATAGACGAGCAATCGCAGGCCGAAGCGCTGGCCGAGACCATTCGCGCCGATTTCTGTCGCGTGCCGCTGCTTGCCGGCCGCTCGCTGGTGCCGGCGACGGTCAGCATCGGCGTGGCGCTCATGCCCCGCGACACGGTCAGCTGGGATCGGCTGGTCTCCTCCGCAGACCGGGCGCTTTACGCCGCCAAGCGTGCCGGGCGCAACTGCACCATCGTCTTCAATGAAATGCAGACTGCGGGAGAGCCCGACGCGACGCCGGCGGCCGGCGAAGGCGAGCTGGTACCGACGCTAGACGACCAGATCCACGCCCTGCGGCGCATGGGTACGCTCGCCAGGATGTGACCGGCTTATCCGGCACTCCCTCTGAAGGGCTGCTACAGCGCCATCGAACAGCTTGACCAAATCCCGCGACCGCCCAACGAAGCGGCCATACTGAAACGCCAAAGGCGCGCTTCGACGGCGCCTTCGCAAATTACAAGGCAAACCTGTTGCCAGGCGATCTCTTGCCGTATCAGCCGTAACGACCGGTGATGTAATCTTCCGTACGCTTGACCTTGGGCGCCTGGAAGATCTGTTCGGTCGCACCATATTCGATCAGCTCGCCGAGATACATGAAGGCGGTGCTGTCGGAGATACGGCTCGCCTGCTGCATATTGTGCGTGACGATGACGATGGTGAATTCGCCCTTCAGCTGTGATACCAATTCCTCGACCTTGGCGGTCGAGATTGGGTCCAGAGCCGAGGTCGGCTCGTCGAGCAGGAGGACTTCGGGACGGATTGCAATGGCGCGAGCGATGCAGAGGCGCTGCTGCTGGCCGCCGGAAAGGCCAAGGCCGCTCTGGTGCAGCTTGTCCTTCACTTCGCTCCACAACGCGGTTTCCGTCAGCGCCGCTTCGACGCGGACGTCCATTTCCGCCTTGGAAATCTTTTCGTAGAGCCGGATACCGAAGGCAACGTTCTCGTAGATCGACATCGGGAACGGCGTGGGCTTCTGGAATACCATGCCGACCTTGGCGCGCAAATCGTTCAGATCGACGTCCTTGGCAAGAATATTGCGGCCATCCAGCAGGATCTCGCCCGCAGCAGTCTGCCCCGGATAGAGATCGTACATCCGGTTGAACGTGCGCAGCAGCGTGGACTTGCCGCAACCCGAAGGGCCGATGAAGGCGGTCACCGCATTTTTGCGTATCGTCATATTCACGCTCTTCAGAACGCGATGGCCGTTCTGATAGGTGAAATCGAGGTTCTTCACCTCAAGTTTCGCAAGCGCGCCGAGATCCGACTGGGAAGCGGCGCCCTTCCCCGGCTGTGCATTGACGCTCTGGAAATTGTTGTCGCTCATGTTCATGGTCTCATTCCTATAGTTCGGCGGCTGCGTCACTGACGGCGCCCACTCAAGACACGGGCAAGGATGTTCAGGGCAAGGATGGCGACGGTGATGATCAGCGCGCCGGCCCAAGCCAATTGCTTCAGATCCTCGCCGGGATCGGCGGCGAGCGTATTGATGGCGACCGGCAGCGTGGCGATCGGACCGGTCAGACCCGCATTCATGAATTTGCTGTAGCCGGCCGTAAAGAGAAGCGGCGCGGTTTCGCCGCTGATGCGGGCGACAGCCAGCAGGATACCGGTGAGGATGCCCGTCCAGGCGGAACGGTAGATCACCATCATCATGGACTTCCAGCGCGGTGCGCCGAGCGCGGCAGTCGCCTCACGAAGCGCATTCGGCACAAGCAACAGCATGTCCTGCGTCGTGCGGTTGACGACCGGAAGGGCAATCAGCGCCAGCGCGAGGATCCCGGCGATGGCGGAGTTGCCGTGCATCGGCACGACCACGGCGCCGTAGACGAACACGCCGACGATAATCGAGGGTGCCGACAGCAAGATGTCGTTGAGGAACTTGGCTGCTTCGGCAAGTTTGGAGCCGTTGGCATATTCCACCAGATAGGTTCCGGCGAGAATGCCGATCGGCGCGGCGATCAGGATGGCACAGCCGGTGACGAGTACCGTGCCGTAGATTGCGTTGATCAAGCCGCCACGAGAGCCCTGAGCCGGGATAGACATGGTAAAGACGTCAAGGTTCAGCGCCGATACACCGCGGAAAACCAAGGTTACGAGGATCACGCTGAGAAAGAATATACCAAGGATGGCGGCGAGGAAGCACAAGGCCATCATCACCCGGTTCTTCCCATAGCGCCTCGACACTAGATTCTGACGAATTGCATTTTCCATGATTTATTCCTCAGTGCGAGTCGCCGCGGCCGATCATCCATCTTGCCAGCGCGAGCACGCCGAAGGAAAGGATGAACAGAAGCAGGCCGAGCGCGATCAAGCTCGACAATTGCAGACCGTCGGCATCGCCGAAGTTATTCGCGATCTGGGCGGAAATGGTGGTGGACGGCGAGATGATCGACGACTGCAGGCGGCTCACCGAGCCGACAACGAAGGTGACGGCCATGGTTTCGCCAAGCGCGCGGCCGAGGCCGAGCATGATGCCACCGACGAGGCCGCGGCGTGTGTAGGGTATCAGAATGTGGCGAGCCACCTCCCATGTGGTCATGCCCATGCCGTAAGCGGATTCGCGCAGCATCGGCGGCACCGTGCTGAACACGTCGCGCGAGATCGCGGTGATGAACGGCAGGATCATGACGGCGAGCACGAGGCTTGCCGTCAGCAGGCCGACACCCGGTGCCGGTGGCTGGAACAGCAAGCCGATTACCGGCACCTGCCCGACCGTCGCGATGAGGAAAGGCAGGATATAATTCTGCATCAGCGGCACGAGAATGAAAAGGCCGACGATGCCGTAGATGATGGAGGGAACGCCCGCCAGAAGCTCGATGGCCGTGCTGATCGGACGGCGCAGGCTACCGGGGCAAAGTTCCGTGAGGAAGATGGCGATGCCGATGCCCAGGGGAACGGCAATCAGCATGGCGATGAACGAACTCACCAGCGTACCGACTACGGCAGGCACGGCGCCATAAATATCGGCCGGCGCGCTCCATTTGGTGCCCCAGAGGAACGACAGGCCAAAGGTTTGAAATGTAGGCAAGGCATCGATGACGAGAACCACAAGGATCGCCAGCAGCATAAGCACGACAAGAATGGCCGAGCCAAGCGTCATCAAATAGAAAATCCGATCCTGTATCCGGAATTTTCTGGTGGCGGCGGAAGTATTCACAGCCTGGAAGCCAGCCATCTGAGTCGCGTCAGCCATCGATTTCCCCTTGTCCTGTCACGAAAGGCGGACAGGGCAACACCCTGTCCGCCGCAACTTTCTCGGCTAGCACAAATTATTTCGTGCCGAACTCCGTCTTCCAAGACTTCTCGACGATCTCGACAACATTGTCCGGGATCGCAAGATAAGACAGGGCAGTCGCGTCCTTCTGGCCATGCTCATAGGACCACTTGAAGAACTTCAGTGCCTCTTCATTCTTAGCAGCATCGGCCGGCTTCTTGTAGAGCAGAACCCAGGTGGAGGCTGCAATCGGCCAGCTCTTTTCGCCCGGCTGATTGGTGATGATCAGGTTGAAGTTCTTGGCCTTGGCCCAATCGGCATTGGAAGCAGCAGCCTTGAACGTCTCGAGGCTCGGCTCGATGACCTTGCCGGCAGAGTTCTTCATCTTCGCGAAACCGATGTGGTTGGCGACGACATAGGAATATTCAACGTAGGAGATCGAACCAGCCGTCTGGTTGACGGTGGTGGAAACGCCTTCCGAACCCTTGGCGCCGAAACCAACCGGCCATTCAACAGCCGTGTTCGAGCCAACCTTTTCCTTCCATTCCGGCGAAACCTTCGCCAGGTAATCGGTAAAGTTGAAGGTCGTGCCCGAGCTGTCGGCGCGATAAACGACGGAGATCGGCGTGGAGGGCAGCTTTACTTCGGGGTTGAGAGCCTTGATGGCGGCATCGTCCCACTTGGCGATCTTGCCGAGAAAGATGTCGGCCAGCGTCTTGCCGTCGAGGACGAGTTCGCCCGGCTTTACGCCTTCGACGTTATAGGAAACGACGATACCGCCGGAGATCATCGGGAACTGGGCAATGCCGTTCTTTTCGAGGTCGGCGTCGCTCATCGGCTTGTCCGAAGCGCCGAATACGATGGTCTTGTCGAGGAGCTGCTTGATGCCAGCGCCCGAACCGACCGACTGGTAGTTGACGACATTGTTCGTCGCAGCCTTGTAGCCTTCTGCCCACTTGGACAGAACAGGCGCGATAAAGCTCGAGCCGGCGCCAGTGATGTCGGCAGCCATAGCCGAAGCAGCCATGGTGACGACCAGGCCAGCAGTCAGGCAAAGGGAACGGAGTTTCAGGTTAAGCATAGTAGACTCACTTCCTCAAGTGAATGAAAGGATGGCGAGCAGAAGATCGGCGCGAGGTCCCATGGTATATAACCCCCCCACCTGCATCTCCTGGCGACAGAGATGCCTCTAAAGACGCATTGTTTCAGTTTGATGACAGTTTAATGAAGCGGCGGTGACACAACCTGCGGCAAGCATGACGGCCGTTGGGGAACCACATGGAAAGGTTCGCATCCTTGGCAAGGGGCATCAGTCTTCACGTTTTGGTTCAAGAGCATCCTCAGAGGCGGATCACATAGTCCTTGCAAGTCGTTTCAACGACTTCCCAGGTCCCTTTGAAGCCCGGCTTCAGGATCATGCGGTCGCCCGCGCGCAAATGAAAAGCCTCGCCACTGTCGGCGGTGACGATGGAGTAGCCTGAGAGGATGTTGAAGTATTCCCATTCGTCATAGACGATCTTCCACTTTCCGGGCGTCGCCTCCCATATGCCGGCATAGAGGCCGCCGCCGGCCTCATCCAGGCTCCAGGTGCGGAAAGTCGGATCTCCCGAAACGAGACGATCCGCCGCCGGCGCACCCGTCTCCGGTTCGACGCCGTCTTCGTTCAGTCGCAGGTAAGTCGCCACGTCCTGCCTCCCATCAATCGTGTCTTGGCTGCGAAATACAAACTCCGCGAGCGCCGTCGAGACGTTCGCGGGCCGAAAGAAACATGAAACGTCTGATCAGCAGAGATGACCGAAAGGCTTTTCCAGCCTTTCGCAGGCGTCATCCTCAGACTTTCGCCAGCGCCTGCTCCAGGTCGGCGATGATATCCTTGACGTCCTCGATGCCGATGGACAGGCGCACCACGTCCGGACCGGCACCGGCGGAGACTTGCTGCTCGTCGGTCAACTGCTTGTGCGTCGTCGATGCAGGATGAATGACGAGCGAGCGCGTGTCGCCGATGTTTGCGAGATGAGAGAAGAGCTCCAGTCCCTCTACAAGTCCCCTGCCGGCGTCATAACCACCCTTCAATCCGAAGGTGAAGACAGACCCAGCGCCCTTCGGCGAGTAGCGCTGCTGCAGGGCATGGTTCGGATCATCCTCCAGACCGGCATAGTTGACCCAGGCCACCTTCTCCTGCGCCTTCAGCCAGCGCGCCACAGCAAGCGCATTGTCGGAATGGCGCTGCATGCGCAGCGGCAGCGTTTCGATTCCGGTCAGAATCAGGAAGGCATTGAAGGGCGAGATGGCCGGACCGAGATCGCGCAGGCCGAGGACACGGCAGGCGATGGCAAAAGCGAAGTTGCCGAAGGCCGTATGCAGCACGATGCCGTTATATTCCGGCCGCGGCGAAGACAGCATGGGATATTTGCCCGAAGCCGACCAGTCGAACGTGCCGCCGTCGACGATGATGCCACCCATGGAGTTGCCGTGACCGCCGAGGAATTTCGTCAGCGAATGCACGACGATGTCGGCACCGTGCTCGAGCGGCCGGATGAGATAGGGGCTTGCCATGGTGTTGTCGACGATCAGCGGCAGGCCATGCTTGTGGGCGACGGCGGCGATCGCGGCGATATCGACGAAGGTGCCGCCGGGATTGGCCAGGCTTTCGATGAAGATGGCGCGGGTGCGCTCGTCAATCTGCGCCTCGAAGGTGGCGGCGTCGGCCGGATCGGCCCAACGCACCCGCCAGTCGAAATTCTTGAAGGAGTGGCCGAACTGATTGACCGAGCCGCCATAGAGCCGCCTCGCCGCAACGAAATTGTCGCCTGGCTGCATGATGGTGTGGAAGGTCAGCATTTGGGCCGCATGGCCCGAAGCGACGGCAAGAGCCGCTGTCCCGCCTTCGAGAGCGGCAACCCGTTCCTCCAGCACGGCCTGCGTCGGATTCATGATGCGCGTATATATATTGCCGAACTGCTGCAGGCCGAAGAGCGCGGCGGCGTGGTCCGCATCCTGGAAAACGAAAGATGTCGTCTGGTAGATCGGGGTCGCGCGGGCGCCGGTCGTCGGGTCCGGCTGCGCGCCCGCATGGATCGCAAGCGTGTCGAAACCAGGGTTGTTCGTTGGCATGATCTTTCCCTCCCGCCGATTCTGTCGGTTGCGGGAAGATCATAGCGGTCGGCCCGTCAAAGTTAATCGCGAAGTTTGCCATGCTTTTCGCTGCCCGGAAAAAACTTGCCCTCTTTCGGCGATATTGCGCGATAAACGCGCAACTCGCCGCTCAGGCGACCAGACGCGGATATTCGATGGCGGGACAGCGGTTCATGACGACTCTTACGCCGGCGGCCTCCGCCCTTGCTGCCGCCGCGTCGTCGCGCACGCCAAGCTGGCCCCAAATGACCGGCGGCCGGGGCTCGATCATGATGGCTTCCTCGACCACGGATCGGAGATATTCGGGCGCGCGGAAAACATCGATCATATCCACAGGCTCGGGAATATCGGACAGACGCGCGTAAACCCATTGGCCCAGAATTTCCTTGCCTGCCTGTCCCGGATTGATGGGAATGACCCGATACCCTTTGTTCAGAAGATAGGCCATCACGCCGTTGCTCGGACGGGCGGGATTGGGCGAAGCGCCGACGAGCGCGACGGTCCTTACGGACAAGAGGATATCGGCAATATAAGAATCGTCATAACTGTCGTGGTTCATCACGAAGCCTCCCACTTCGATCACACTTGCGTTTTACCGCAAATATGGAAACCGAGATCACGGTCTCCATGTATATATTGCATTATAACAATTTCAGGGAGGATTGCCCCGATGAAAAAGATCGTTCTCCTGAGCTTGCTGCTCGCGTCGGCCGCGACGCCTGCGCTGGCCATTTCGCGATATAATTCCATGTCCATGACCTGCGCCGAAGCGAGGGCGGTCATCAACCGCGAACGCGCGGTGATCATGCGCTATCCGGCCACGCGGACGCCCAATATGACGCTCTACGACCGTTATGTCGCAGACAGCAACGCATGCGACAACGGCTTCTATGCCTATCAGGATTATATGCCGACGAAGGACCGCGCCTCCTGTCCCGTCTATACGTGCCGGCCGATGACGGATCTCGATGACGATCTACTGATTTTTCGACGCTAAGCGTGTTGCGCGACCTCTGACGATCAGGATGGGCTCGAATAGCCCGCTACGACCGTTGATTGCTCCAGGCATGGCTTGCCGTCGACATGGCAGCCTCGCAAGCGCTGCGGCGTACCGCACTTGAATTGCTTTTTCAAAGCGCTTTCAGAAATTTCCCCCCGAGTGGCGAAATTGCGTTCTTCGGAAATGCAATCTTTGTTCGCTATTTATTCTCACGAAAATTAGAAAATACTCATGAATACTGATCAAAATCAGAACCGATCGAGAACCGAAATATATGCCGCCTCAAAATTTTTCGCAGAATAATTTTAAGATTCCGTCCGTGATATACCAGAATACTCCACACATTTTTACTTTTCTACTTGGAGAAAATATGACGTCTCAACGAATCCGTCACTGACTATCATCAATACGAGCTGAAATATTTTTCATTGCTTGCGGAATTATTCACCGTATCTAGAGACCTGAAAGAGATCGGAGGCGGCTTTCGTCGCAATTTTCACATATGCGACCTATCCGCTGCCGGATGCATTCATTCCGGCGATGCAACCCACTGTCGCTAAGTAAGTGATATTTAATTCTACTGTCGCGTTCACAAGGCATGCGATATTTGTTCGCGCTTCATACCACAATAAATTAGTCATTTATAATGTCGGCGCAAAGGATTTAAAACATAAAGAGAACGATCCTGACAAGCCGCGCCACAGGGACACGGCCGAACAAGTAAAAACCTTACAATAGATGATAGCTTGTTGCTTTTTGATGCATTGCGGATCATATGAGGTCAAACTTCCACAAATTGCCAAGTATTCACACCCGCTCGCCCATTTCCGAGGTTTTCCGTGTCTCTCGATGTCGTCGCGCTCGTCCTTTTCGGCGCATTGCTGCATGCGACATGGAACGCGCTCATCAAGGCGGGAACCGACAAATCGCTCGACGCGGCACTGGTTTCGGCCGGCGGCGCGGTCGCAGCCCTCCCCCTGCTGCCGTTTCTGCCGTTACCGGCCTCCGCAGCCTGGCCGTTCATCGGCGCTTCGGCCATCCTGCAATTTGCCTATTTCCAGCTTGTTGCAGCCGCATATCGCGCCGGCGACATCGGGCTGGTCTATCCGCTGATGCGTGGCGTCGCGCCGCTGATCATCGTTTCCACAAGCAGCTTCATATTGAAGGAAACGCTTTCGGGCGGCGCGTTGATCGGCACCATGACCATCTGCGCCGGCATATTGACGCTTGCGTTCGAAGCGCGAAAAGGCGGTCGCCGGGCAATCGTCCTGGCGCTCGCCAACGCCGTCGTCATCGCGACCTATACCTATGTCGACGGCATCGGCGCGCGAATATCGGGCAATTCCGTCTCTTATACTCTATGGATGGCGCTCCTGCCGCCCGTCCTTCTTTTTGCCTGGGCGACCTCGCAGCGCGGCATCAACGCCGTCGCCGCGCATGTCCGCTATAATTGGTGGCGCGGGCTTATCGGCGGCGGCGGATCGATCGCTTCCTACGGGCTGGCATTGTGGGCGATGACCAAGGCGCCGGTCGCCATGGTTGCCGCTTTACGCGAAACCTCGATCCTCTTCGCGCTGGTGATATCGGTCGTCGTCTTGAAGGAACGATCCAGTATCTGGCGTTATCTTGCCGGCGCCATTATCGCTGCCGGAGTATTGGTTTTGCGCCTGGGTTGACGATATAATGTGTGGTTTTTCTATACCACATAATCAACATATTGATTTTTAATCATAATTTTTACAAGCGCCAAAGGCGTCGATATTGACCCGCGCGCTCAATCGCTCTATAAGCCGCCGCAGATCGCAGCCCCTCCGGCTGCTTTCTTTTTTGGCATGCATTCCATGCACGCCAAACCAAGCAACAAGAAACGCCCAAACGCCTTCGGGCCAAGGGTCTTAAAAGAGAGTATGCAACATGGCAACCTTCTCCCAGAAGCCTGCAGAGGTGGAGAAGAAGTGGGTTCTCATCGACGCCGAAGGGCTTGTCGTTGGCCGTCTCGCTTCTATCATCGCAATGCGTCTGCGCGGCAAGCATAAGGCTACCTTTACACCGCACGTCGACGATGGCGACAATGTCATCGTCATCAATGCCGACAAGGTCGTTTTCACCGGCAAGAAGTACGAAGACAAGGTTTACTACTGGCACACCGGCTATGCTGGCGGCATCAAGGAGCGTACCGCTCGTCAGATCATCGAAGGCCGCTTCCCGGAGCGCGTCGTTGAGAAGGCTGTCGAACGCATGGTTCCGCGCGGCCCGCTCGGCCGTCGCCAGATGAAGAACCTGCGTGTCTACGCCGGCTCCAACCATCCCCACGAAGCCCAGCAGCCCGTCGTCCTCGACGTCGCCAAGCTGAACAAGAAGAACGTAAGGAGCGCCTGACAATGGCTGACCTCTCCTCCCTGAAGGATCTCGGCACGACGTCGGAAGCTGCTGCTCCGGTTCACGTCCGCAAGGTCGATTCGTTCGGCCGCTCCTACGCGACCGGCAAGCGCAAGGATGCCGTCGCCCGCGTATGGGTCAAGGCCGGCTCCGGCAAGATCATCGTCAACGGCAAGGACTACACGGCTTATTTCGCCCGTCCGGTTCTGCAGATGATCCTGCGTCAGCCGATCGTCGCCGCTGCCCGTGACGGCCAGTTCGACATCATCGCAACCGTTGCCGGCGGCGGTCTTTCCGGCCAGGCCGGTGCCGTTCGTCACGGCCTGTCCAAGGCGCTCACCTACTTCGAGCCGGGCCTGCGCTCGGTCCTGAAGAAGGGCGGATTCCTGACGCGCGACAGCCGCGTTGTCGAGCGTAAGAAGTACGGCCGCGCAAAGGCACGTCGTTCGTTCCAGTTCTCCAAGCGTTAATCGCTTGCCCGAGACGGGATTTTGGAAAGGCCGGGGATTTCCTCGGCCTTTTTCTTTTGTAATCTTAGGAAAAATGCAATTCCGCCAGGCAAAAGACAAGTTTTGCGGCAAAGTCCGACCACAAGCATCGGGGGAATTCCATGCGTGGCTTCATCTTTTCGCTTCTGCTCTTGATCGCCGGCGTCTCGCCGGTTCTTTGCGAGAATGCCAAACCGGCCAAGCCTGCTGAAAGGGCGGCGAACATACAGAGTATGCGGGATTTTCTTCGGGTAAACCCGGATTGCCGGGAGTTCAACGACAACTGCTCCTATTGCGTCGTGAGAGACGGGAGGGCCGACTGCTCGACGCCGCAGATCGCCTGCGTGAAAAAGGCGTATCAATGCACGGCGAGATCGGGCAAATAAGCGTCGAGCACATTCGCCTGCTTTGACTGAACCGGAATTCCGTTCGCTCCCGTGAGGTACGCCATGAGCACGCACAGAACATCCCGTTTTGCGGCCACGCCCCAGCCGCCCTATTACATCGTTTCCTTCGCTTCGATCCGAACGGAAGGAGACAATGGTTACGGCGCCATGGGCGAGCGCATGGAAGCGTTGGCGCTGGCGCAAGAGGGCTGTCTCGGGCTTGAAAGCGCGAGAGGCGACGACGGCTTCGGCATCACCAATTCTTTCTGGCGGGACGAGGAAAGCATCCGCGCCTGGAAGAACGTCGTCGCCCATCTTGCGGCGCAAAAACTCGGTCGCGAGCGCTGGTATGAGCAATACAAAGTTCGCATAGCGCGGGTAGAACGGGCTTATGATTTCAAGCTGAGCAAAGGAGACACCCTTGCCGAGCACGTCGATTGATCACGCCTTTACCGCGACCGGCTTGACCTCTGCCGCCAGCGACCCGACATTCGCCGGCGCTCTCTCCTTCATGCGCCGCCGCTTCACCAAATCTCTTGAGGGTGCCGATGCCGTGGTATGGGGCATCCCCTTCGATGCCGCGACTTCCAACCGGCCGGGAACGCGCTTCGGGCCGCAGGCGATCCGCCGTGCTTCGGCAATCTTCGACAACGATCCGCAATATCCTTTCAGCCGCGATCTCTTCGCCGAGATGGCCGTGATCGACTATGGCGACTGCCTGCTCGATTACGGCAATCATCAGGATACGCCCGCCGCAATCGAAAGACAGGCGACGGCAATCCTCGACAGCGGCGCCTTCCTGCTGACGCTCGGCGGCGATCACTTCGTCACGTGGCCGCTGTTGAAGGCCCACGTCGCCAAGCATGGGCCGCTGGCGCTGGTTCAGTTCGACGCCCACCAGGACACCTGGTTCGATGACGGCAGGCGTATCGACCACGGCTCATTTGTCGCCCGGGCCGCGCGCGATGGGCTGATCGACCCGGACCGCTCCATACAGATCGGCATCCGCACGCATGCGCCTGACGACTTCGGCATTCACATGCTCTACGGCCATCAGATCGAGGACATGAGCGCCGGGGACATCACTTCGACGATCATCTCCCATACCAAGGGCGCGCCCACCTATCTGACCTTCGACATCGACTGCCTCGATCCGGCCTATGCGCCCGGCACGGGAACGCCGGTGGCCGGCGGTCCCTCCAGCGCCAAGGTCCTCTCGGTGCTGCAGAGACTGCATCAGCTGGACATCAGGGGCGCCGACGTCGTTGAAGTCTCGCCGGCCTACGATCACGCCGATATCACCGCCATTGCAGGGGCAACGGTGGCGATGTATATGCTCGGTCTGCATGCCGAAAGGCGCGCGTCTGGTCGCTGAGCCGGCTGTTATCATTTTGAATCAACTTCATGGCAAACTGAGTCCGGAAACACTCTCAACCTATTGAAAGAGCAGGAATAAGATGGCACCGAAGATCTTCATCGATGGCGAACACGGAACCACGGGCTTGCAGATCCGCACGCGCATGGCCGACCGCCGCGATGTCGAGCTGCTGTCCATTCCCGAGGCCGAGCGCCGCAATGCCGCCATGCGCGAGGACATGCTGAACAGCGCCGACATCGCCATTCTCTGCCTGCCCGACGACGCGTCGAAGGAAGCGGTGAAGATGGTGGCGGCCAACAACAATGTCCGTGTCATCGATACCTCGACAGCCTTCCGCATCCATCCCGACTGGGCCTATGGCTTTGCCGAAATGGACAAGGATCAGGGCAACCGGATCAAGGCTTCGCGCTTCGTCGCCAATCCGGGCTGCTATCCGACCGGTGCCATCGGCCTCATCCGGCCGCTGCGTGCCGCCGGCATCATCCCTGCGGGCTATCCCGTGACGGTCAATGCCGTTTCCGGCTATACCGGCGGTGGCAAGCAGATGATCGCGCAGATGGAAAACCCGGATCATCCGGATGCAATCACTGCACCGCACTTCCTCTACGGTCTGCCGCTGACCCACAAGCATGTGCCCGAAATGACGACGCACGGCCTGCTGGATCGTGCACCGATCTTTTCGCCGTCCGTCGGCCGTTTCCCGCAGGGCATGATCGTTCAGGTGCCGCTGCATCTCGGCGATCTTGCGGAGGGCGCGACGCTCGAAAGCATCCATGCGGCGCTTTCCGACCATTATGCCGGCCAGGATATAGTCCAGGTCGTTTCGCTTGAGGAGAGCCGCAGCCTGCCGCGGATCAATGCCGTCGAGCTCGCCGGCAAGGACACAATGAAGCTGTTCGTCTTCGGCACGCCTGGTGCTGCCCAGGTCAATTTGGTGGCGCTGCTCGACAATCTCGGCAAGGGCGCATCGGGTGCCGCCGTGCAGAACATGGACCTGATGCTGAGCGTCTAAATCACGCGACGCAAATCGAAGCCTTACCGCTCGACCCAGTCATCCGCAGAGGATCGATTGGGCCGAGCTTTTTCATGCCGGCAAGGGGATCTCCGCGATTTCGCGTTGCCAATGGCCTTCGGCCACATTTCCGCCTTCCCTCTAAATTAGCTGGCACTGCACGGAAAAGTGATCGACCGTGAGGCTCCGCGACCAATTGCCGGCCGGATTTGCCCTCTAATGGCTTCACTGGTCCGGACGAACGGGCACTCAAAGGCATCCCTTTTTTCAATGAATATCCAAGAATGAGCCATCGTAAAGGAATTGGTTACCATAATTCGGCATGCTTCCAGACAGTCGGCAAAGTGGTGGCCGGACGCGAATTCCGCGTCAAGGCGCGTGTGCATTTGTGAGCCGGCATAGTGTCTGTGTAGTTTGGATAACGAGTATCATGGCGTTTGCGATCGAAACGTTCGGTAACTTCAATTCGCGTTCCGGCTACGCCCCGCGATCGAGAAAACCCTTCAGCATCCGTCCCGGCACCCTGGCCACCGGCGTCGCCGTAGCAGCCTTCGCCTGGGTCACCGCAACGCTGATAACGACGCAATCGATGGTGCTGTCCCTCCCCGGCGCGGCGGCATCGGCCGATAGTTTCCTTGCACCGCACGCTTCCGCCTTCATCGTTCCCCAAAGCCATATGGCGCACCCCGCCCGTTTCTCGGCTCAGATAACGTCGCTGGACGGACAAAGCCGTTTCGGCGGCGCTCCCGCGGCCGATACTGAAGTTCAAACGAAAGCCGGCAGCGCGGGCGCGGTTCGCTTGCAACTGGCGAACGCGCTGGCACAGCAAACCTCCGAGATGAAGCAGGCGCAAAGTGCGGTGGCGAGCATCAAGGGCGGCCGCATCGAAGTGGCTGCGGCCTCCCCTGAGAAGATCGACCATCTGCGCAAGGTGATCGCCATAAATTTCGCCGCTACGGTACAATCGCTCAATCAGGCCAGGTATGCTGCTGCCTTGATGCCAGCCGCCGGCCCGATCAACACGGTGGCGCAGCCGGCTGCGGTCGCGTCCGCAGCGCCCGAGGTGAGCCTGCCTGCTATCGCCGAAGCCAAGCCCCTGCCCGCCAAGGATGCGGACATTGCCGTAGCCGAGGCGGTGCTGAATGTCATTCCCGAGGCCCGGCCTGCCCGCGAAACGCCGGTGCAACGCGCCAGCGCCACAAGCGCGATCGCAAAGGCAACGGGCAGCGACGTGCCCGTCCGGCCGCCATCGCGCCTCATGGCCTATGCCGATCCGGAGGACAGCTCCGTGCGCAAGGCCAAGCCTTTCATCAACCCCTTTGCGTCGATCAGCCCCGGCGCAGGCACTGCGATCTACGATATCGAGGCGAAGACCGTTTATCTGCCGAGCGGCGAGCGCCTGGAGGCTCATTCCGGTCTCGGCCATATGCGTGACAATCCTCGCTATGTCGACCGCAAAAACACCGGCCCGACGCCGCCTGAAACTTATAACCTGACATATAGGGAAAGCCTCTTCCATGGCGTGCAGGCGCTGCGCCTGACACCCGCAAACGGCGCCCGCGTCTACGGCCGCGACGGCTTGCTGGCTCATACCTACATGCTCAGAGGAGGCCGCGGCGAATCGAATGGCTGCGTGGTCTTCAAGGATTACAACCGCTTCCTGGCGGCCTTCAGGCGCGGCGAAATCAAGCGGCTGAAAGTCGTCTCGCGGATGTCGTCGGCGGCAAGCGTCGCCTCCGCGCGCTAAGCGCAGGCCGCGAAGTTTTGCGCGACACGCCTTGAGAGGATTGGATTTGAGGCGCGACGCGCCTCAATCTCTCACCACGATCGATGTCTGGCGCGGCAGTTCGCCATAGAAGCCGCGCCAATTGGCAATTGCAAAGCCGAAGACGATCAGGGCGCCGGCCTGGTGCGCGAGAGCCAGATGCAGCGGCACATGCAGCAGCAGCGTCGAAATGCCGAGGATTGCCTGGATCAGCACGAGCACGAAGAGCACGACGGACCGGCGGGCATGTGTCGTTTGCGCCGCCGCACGCAAAGAGACGATCATGTTGATGGCCACAACGATGAACAGCGCATAGGCGCCGAGACGGTGAACGAACTGGACCGTCTTGGGGTTCTCGAAGAAATTGATCCAGGCTGGCGACTGTATGAAAAGATCTCCCGGTACGACGGCGCCGTCCATCAGCGGCCAGGTATTGTAGCTGAGACCCGCATCGAGACCGGCGACAAGCGCACCGAGGTAGATCTGGAACAGCGCCATGAAAGCGATGAGACCGGCGAGTTTCGCCGAATGGCGGGTCGGCGGCGGTTCGTTCGAATGCGGCGACAAGGCCCGCATGAACCACATGCAGGCGGCAAAGATCAGACAGGCGGTGACGAGATGGGTCGCGAGACGATACTGACTGACGTCGGTGCGCGCTTCCAGGCCCGAGGACACCATCCACCAGCCGATCGCTCCCTGAAGACCGCCGAGCGCGAAAATGCCGGCAAGCGGCAGCCAGAGTTTCCGCTCGACACGGCCGGTCAGGACGAAGAACAGCAGAGGCAGGCCGAAGATGACGCCGATGGTGCGTGCCAACAGGCGGTGCGCCCATTCCCACCAGAATATGCCCTTGAACTCCTCGACCGTCATATCCTTGTTCAGGATCTGGAATTGCGGGATGCGCTTGTAGAGGTCGAATTCGTCCTGCCATTCCTGCGCATTCAGTGGCGGAATGACACCATGGATCGGCTGCCATTGGGTGATCGACAGGCCGGAATTGGTAAGGCGCGTTGCGCCGCCCACCAGCACGAGACCGAAGAGAACCAGAAGCACGCAGGCCAGCCAGATGCGGATGGCGCGGCGATTGCCGTCCTGGCGAGCCATTTCCTTCAAAACAGCCTGTTCGGTCGTAAAATTAGCGGCGGCCATGGCGTCTCCCTTCGATCAGGCTGTTGATTTGCCCGATAGGCGCGTGCAAAACAAGTCCCGGGAGTTTGCGGCATGCCGTCGCGGCATGCTGTCATAATGAGGAGAAAAACCCGTGCCCCTTCGCCTGCGCAAATTCATCGGCATGATCCTGCTCGTGCTGCTGGTTGCAATCTATGCGATCGTTGCCATGATCGTTGCAGTGCGAACGCTTGCAGATCAACCCGGCTGGGTACATTTCCTGTATTTCTTTTTTAGCGGCATCGTCTGGGTGCTGCCGGCGATGGGCATCATTAAATGGATGGCGGGATCGCGCCCGCAATGACCTTTGCACTGGCGCGATTCACACAAGACTAACCCTGATCCGCGCCTTATCCGGCGCAGGTGTCTCATCTTAAGCCAAAAATAAGCCGTTGCCCGCCAGACTGCGTTCGAATACCGCGGAGCGGAGAAGATCGGATGCAGACCCAGACGCGAGATATCGCCGGCATGGCCGCTGCCGAGGCAGCGGGTGAACGGATTGCATCCCTTCCGATGCAGCCTGCCGCCGTCGCCCCGCTGCGGATCGACGTCTTTGACAGCATGGCACCGCTCGAGGCGGAGTGGCGTGCGCTGGAGCGGGACGATCTCTCCTCGCTGCACCAGAGCTATGACTGGTGCACGGCCTGGACGAAGAGCTTCGGGCACCCCCTTGCCATCCTTCGCGGCTCCATCGGAGATCGCATCGCCTTCATCCTGCCGCTCGAGATCATTCGCGGCCGCGGAATAAGACGGGCCGAATTCATCGGCGCGCGCCACAGCAATATCAATACCGGCCTGTTTTCGCCCGAGTTCCTGGCGAATGGAGACCTGACCTCGGCCCTGACGGCGGCCATCGCGGCAGCGCTGCGCAGCAAGGCCGACCTCGCCATCCTGCGCAACGTGCCGCTTGAATGGCGCGGCCGTAAAAGTCCGCTCGCGGCACTGCCCGCCATCGAAAATCAGAACCATGCCTTCCAGCTACCCTTCCTCGGCAGTTTCGAAGCAAGTCTGAAGCAGGTGAACGCCAAGCGGCGGCGCAAGAAATTCAAGCATCAGAGCCGGGTTCTCGATGCCAAAGGCGGCTACGAGCATGTGATTGCCGAGCCCGACCAGCAGCACGCGCTTCTCGACCTCTTCTTTCGCCAGAAGGCGGTACGCTTCAAGGATGCCGGCCTGCCCGACGTCTTCGATGACGTTCCGACCCGATCGGCCTTCCATAGGCTGCTGCGGCAGAACGAGGACGGTGGCTTCGATGCGACGCTGCAGATGCACGCGCTGCGGCTGAAGGGAGAGCATGAGGGACATATACCCGCGGTCGCAGCATTGTCTCGCAAGGGAGATCACGTCATCTGCCAGTTTGCCTCTATCGACGAGGCGACCGTTGCCGAGGCAAGCCCCGGCGAATTGCTTTTCTGGCTGATGATCGAGCGGCTGCATCGCGAAGGCGCCGCCCTCTTCGATTTCGGCATCGGCGACCAGATCTACAAGCGCTCCTGGTGCCCGATGGAAACCGTGCAGCATGACCTGTTCCTGCCGGTCTCAGGCATTGGCCATCTGGCTGCGATGGCACAACGGGGCGTCACGCGCACGAAGACAGCGATCAAATCCAATCGAAAGCTCTATTCGTTCATCCAGCGACTGCGGGCGCGACGCGGCGCCGGCGCAGCGGCGGACAACAGCGACAGCGACGGCGATTGATCAGGCTGCGTCGCGGCGCGTATCAGGGTCATGCTCCTCACGCCAGCCGGACATCAGGATGATGTGCTCATAGCCGGCCTTCTGAAACTCCGTCATGGCTGCCATGAACTGGCTTTCGTTGGGCTCGGGCATGGAGAGGATGATTTCCGTATCCTTGCTGCGGGTCAGCCGTGCGACGCCGGAAACCTCCGCCGCGCCACACTCCACAAGAACGATGTCATAGGCGGAACCCAGCGCATCTAGTATCAGCGAGAGGCGGTCGGCGCCACGCATGGCGCGGGCAAGGTCGCTCGTGCCCTGCGGCACGAGATGGGCATCCGACAGGCGATCCGGATGGATCGTATCGGCAAAGGCAGCTTCGCCGCACAGCAGATCCGTCACGCCGGCCAGCTCGCCGTGTTCGGCCATAAGCCTCGAGGGACATCCGGTGCCGGTCATATCCACCAGCACGATGCGGCTTCCCGCATCGGCGACGGTCCGCGCAAGCATGACCGTTGCCGTAGAGCCACTGTCACCGGTCGGAGATATGGCGATCGCAAGCCGCGAACCGCTGTCGATCAGATAATCGGCGACGGACTGGATGGAGAAGTCCTCCTCTTCCTCCGTCGCCTGAGCCGCTTCCTTGAGTTCGTGCTGCGGAACGCTTGCAGCAGTCGCGACATGAACCGGGACGTCCTCTGCAGGGACCGAGAGCATACTTGCAGGCACCTCCCTGTTTCCGGCTCTGGCAACGGCCCGCAGCGGGGCCGGCTCGTCAAAGGCGGGCTGAGCTTGCTCCGATGCCTCCTGCACGGCGGCATCCTCCTTGCGAACAGTGCCGACCGGCCGCAATGCACGGCCGCTGAACAGCTCGGCAAGCATGATGACGATGGCCGTCAGGATGAAGGTCGCCAAGGTTGCAACGACGACAATGGGGCCGACCTTCGGAAAGGACGGATCGACCGGCTCGACCGCCGTCGAGACGACGCGGGCGTCGGCGGGGCTGGAATTCTTATCCACGCGAGAGGCTGCCTCGCGATAGCGGGCAAGATAGGTTTCAAGCAACTGCCGCTCGGCGGCCGCTTCCCGCTCCAGCGCGTTCAGACCGACCTCATCCTCCCCTGCCCTGGCGCTGTCGGCCTTCAAGGTGTTCGACTGAGCCAACAGCTGCTGCTCGCGCAGTTGAGCCACCTTCGCCTCGTTCTCGATGCTTGCCAGAATCCTCTGGGTCTCGCGATTGATCTGCTGCCGGATATCGGCGAGCTGCGCCCGCAAGCTCTTCAAGCGCGGGTGTCCGTCCATCAGCGTCGTGGAGAGGTCGGATATCTGCGACTCCAGGCTCGACTCCGTCGCCTTCAGCCGCTGAATGGTCTGCGATCCGGAGACATCGCTGAGCGTGTCGGTGGAGCGGCCGCTCGACAGCGCGCCGCGCACCGCTTGCGCCCGCGCCTCGGCATTGGCCCTGTCACCCCGCACCTGTGCCAGCTGCGTTGAAATGTCGGCAAGCTGCTGGGTGGCGAAATTATTGTTCTGGCTGGTCTGAAGCAGTCCATTCGCAGAGCGGTAGTCCGCGATCTTCTTTTCGGCCTCGCTGACTTTATCGCGCAGCCTTGCGATCTCCGGTTCCAGCCAGCGCGTCGCCTCGCTGTTGGAATCGAGCTTGGCGCCGCTCTGCATCGACAGATAGACCTGCGCCATCGCATTCGGCACGCTAGCCGCAAGACCGGGATCACGGGAGGTGAAGCTTATGCCGATCACGCGCGAGGTATTGATCTGGTAAACCTGCAGCCGGGTATTGAAAGCGTCCAGCATTCGCTCTTCCGGTGCCTTATCGGCCGCAGCCCGCTTCAGGTGCAGCTTGACGAGAATGTCGGAAAGTGCGGAGCCGTTGCTGCCGGACGCAAACTCCGGGCGGTCGTAGAGCTTGAGATTGGTGATGACCTGTTTGACCAGATCGGCCGACTGCAGAATCTGAACCTGGCTGGCGATATTGAGCTCATCCAACAAGGGGCCGGCACTGGAATCATTGCCCGACGTCGTCGTCGCAAAGGCCGGAGCGCGCTGCTCTATCAGAATGCGAGCCTCGCTGCGGTATTCCGGCGAGATGACCTTGGCGATCACGAACGCGGCGCAGGCGCCTGCCAGCGTGATCGCGATGACGCGCACCCGCCGCCGCCACACGGCGCGGAAGAGCTGAGCGAGATCGATGTCCACATCCTGCTGGGTATTGTTGACCGCGGACATATGCAAAAACTCCGTAATAGAAAGCCAAAATTAAACGTAAACGACTAGGGTAACCCAAGCGTTAATAGTATTTCGCCGATACTATGTTTGGCGTCTCTAATTTTTTGCCGGAATTTTCCTTTGCTCTTTACCGGCCGTTAACCCTAACGGATTGATAACGACGGCAGTGATTTTCCCTTTCCAAAGAGCGCGAAATGCCCTTCGCAAAGCCAAAGATTGTCCTGGCGCTTGGCATGGCCGCCGTGAGCGTCGCGCTTGCCGGCTGCAATACCTATCAGCCTGCGCCGAAAGCCTTCAATGAGGCCACGATCCAGCCTTATGCGCTGGACAGCGGCGATCGGCTCCGGGTTACGGTATTCGACCAGCCGGGATTGACGAATACCTATACCGTCGACCAGGCCGGCTATATTGCCTTCCCGCTGATTGGCCAGGTCGCCGCCCGCGGCCGAACCTTGCAGCAACTCTCCGGCCAGATCGCGCAGAAACTCCGGCAGGGCTACATTCGCGATCCGGACGTTACCATCGACATCGATCGCTATCGTTCGGTCTACATCATGGGCGAGGTCGGTCAGCCGGGCCAATATTCTTATGTCCCCGGCATGACTATTCAAAATGCCATCGCAGTCGCAGGCGGCTTCACCAGCCGAGCCAACCAGGCCAATGCCGACGTCACCCGCAAGATCAACGGTCATGTCATGACCGGACGGGTCGGCATTTCGGATCCCGTGCTGGCAGGCGACACTATCTATGTCAGAGAGCGGTTGTTCTAAAGCCCGCTCATGACCAGGCCGCTAAAAATCCTCCACTGCTTCAGGTCCCCGGTTGGTGGAATTTTCCGCCACGTCCGCGATTTGGCAGAGGAGCAAAGCAAAGCCGGACACGAAGTCGGCATACTCTGCGACAGTCTGACCGGCGGCGAGCATGAGGACCGCTTGTTCGACGACATCGCGCCTTTTTTGACTCTAGGCGTCATTCGCATACCGATCCGGCGGCAAATCAGTCTTTCGGATGCTGCCACGCTCTGGGGCGGGTACAAAAAAATCAAGAGTTTGCGGCCGGACGTGCTGCATGGGCATGGCGCCAAAGGCGGCCTGCTTGCACGCGTTCTCGGCTCGATGCTGCGGGTCAACAGGTATCGCGTAGCCCGCCTTTATACTGCGCATGGCGGCAGCCTGCACTTTCCTCGCGATTCGCTGCAAGGCATGCTGGTGCACAGCCTCGAACGCATGCTGGAATTTCTGACCGACGGGCTGATCTTCATCTGCGATTTCGAACGCCGCACCTATGAAAGAAAGATCGGCAAACCCCGAACCCGTTCGGTGATGATCTACAACGGCATCAGCGAAAGGGACTTTCGCGATGTACCGACGCGATCCGACTCCGTGCATTTCGTCTATATCGGCATGCTGCGGGACCTGAAGGGTCCCGATCTGTTTGTGGACGCTTTCGCCAAAACGGAACGGCGGGCCGGCAGGCCGCTCTCTGCATTGATGATCGGCGATGGTCCAGACAAGGACAAATACCATCGAATAATGATTGAACGGGGCCTCGGCCACCGCATCGGCATGCTGCCGGCCATGCGCGTACACGAAGCTTTCGCCGTTTCGCAAAATGTCGTCGTTCCCTCACGCGCCGAAGCGATGCCCTATATCGTCCTGGAGGCGCTCGCGGCCGGAAAGACCGTCATCGCCTCGCGCGTCGGCGGCATCCCGGAAGCGCTCGGCGAAAACAGCGCGGCGCTCGCCAGACCGGACGATGCCGATGATCTCTCGCGCATCATGGCCGAAGCGATCGCGGAGCCGCAATGGGGACTTCGCAACATGCCCGATATTGGTGCAATCCGATCGAATTTTTCCGCCTCGCTCATGGCCCGGGATACTTTGCACCTGTATCAAAATATACTTGGCCTGGACGCAGACGGTTAGAATACAAGCAAGTGTTGTAAGTGTTTCTTAGCTGATTTCTGTTAGGCAATTTCCGGTAACGACCGGATAAATTGCCATGAACACCAAAGAAAAGTCCGAGCAATTTAACTTGGACAGTATCCGCAAGCAGGTTTCGGAAATCCGCACCCGCGGTGTCGAAGAGACCAGCGGCGCTCACCTCAACGGCGTAAACGCCTATGCCCGGCAAATCGCCGACCAGTTTCGCGAAACGAACCAGTCGCCGGCGATCATCATAGGGCAATACCGGCTGTTTGAATTTCTGTCGCTGCTTGCATTCGGGCTTGCGATCCTGTTCCTCGGAACGGCGGGCAATCACCCGTTCCTGGCAAAAGCGGTCGTGACCTGCGCGCTCAGCGGTCTGGCGGTCGTGTTCCTGCAGATCGCCGATGCCTATCAGATACCGGTATTGCGCTCGCCGCATCGCTTCCTGCACCGGATTCTCGGATCGTGGGCAGCCGCCTTCGCGGTCATGACTGTCGCTCTTGTCCCGTTCGACATCAACGATATCTATTCCGTCCACCTCCTCGGCGTCTGGCTTGCTGCGGGGGCGGCTTTCCTCCTCATCGCCCGTCTGCTCTTCGCCTATGGCATCCGCCACTGGGCTCGCAACGGTACGATGGAAAGACGCGCCGTGATCGTCGGAGGCGGCGAGCCGGCCAAGGAACTCATCCGCGCGCTCGAACATCAGCCGGACAACGATATCCGCGTCTGCGGCATCTTCGACGATCGCGGCGAAAAGCGCTCCCCCATCATGGTGGCGGGCTATCCGAAACTCGGTACGGTCGCGGAACTGGTCGAGTTCGCCCGGCTGGTGCGCATCGACATGCTGATCATAGCACTGCCGATCAGCGCAGAAGACCGTATCCTGCAACTGCTCAAGATGCTGTGGGTGCTGCCCGCCGATATTCGTCTGGCGGCGCATGCCAACAAGCTGCGCTTCCGGCCCCGGGCCTATTCCCATGTGGGCGCCGTGCCGATGCTCGACATCTTCAACAAGCCGATCCGGGACTGGGATGGTGTCGCCAAGCGCATCTTCGACGTCTTCTTCAGCCTGGTCGCGCTTTCCCTGCTCTGGCCGATCATGCTCGGAGCGGCCCTTGCCGTGAAGGCGACCTCGAAAGGGCCGGTCTTCTTCATGCAGAAGCGGCACGGCTTCAACAACGAGATCATCAACGTCTTCAAGTTCCGCTCGATGTACACGCATATGAGCGATCCATCGGCGCGTAACGCCGTGACCAAGAACGACCCGCGCGTCACGCCTGTCGGGCGCTTCATCCGCAAGACGTCGATCGATGAACTGCCGCAGCTTTTCAATGTGCTGCTCGGCAACCTTTCGCTCGTCGGCCCGCGACCGCATGCGGTGCTTGCGGCCAGCCATAACCGCACCTATGCCGATGTGGTCGAGGGCTATTTCGCGCGCCATCGCGTGAAGCCCGGCGTGACCGGCTGGGCGCAGATCAACGGCTGGCGCGGCGAGATCGACAGCGACGACAAGATCAAGTTCCGCACGGCCTATGACCTTTACTACATCGAGAACTGGTCGCTGCTCTTCGATCTGAAGATTCTCTTCCTGACGCCTTTCCGTCTGCTCAATACGGAAAATGCCTATTGAGCGCGATCGACCTTTCATTGCCTCGCGTCGCGCGACCGCAGCTTGCCACCATGCGGCTGCTCGGCACCGCGCGCATCGCCATCGGCGTGTTCCTGTCCGGATTCCGCAGCCTGCTGCGCGAGCGGCCCGCGCAGCCTGTCTTCATGACCGCCTGGATCGTCATTCTCGGTCACCTCGGCTTCGGCAATGTCATCGATACCGACCATTGGCGCCATCTCTACATGCTCGTCGGCATCGTCTGGGGCTGCGGCGCACTTGAGCAAAAGTATCAGCGTAGCTTGAGCGGAAGGGAAGCGCCGTGAATATTCGCACCAGCATCAGGCGCCTGTCGTTGCTGCAGGTTCTCGAGCCGAGCGGCGGCGGCTCCGGGCGGCATTTTCTCGATCTATGCCGGGCCATGCAGCATCGCGGCCATTCGGTGACCGCCGTCTATTCGCCGGTGCGTGCGGAGCCGGCCTTCGTCGCCGAACTGGAGCGGATCGGCCTCGACAATGTCGTTCCGCTCGCCATGCGGCGCGCTCCAGGTCCCTGGGACCTGTCGGCATGGTGGCATTTGCGCAAGATCGCTGCGGCGCACGGGCCGTTCGATCTGATCCACGGTCATAGCTCCAAGGCCGGCGCCCTGACACGGCTGCGGCTGCCGGGCCGCCATATTCCGATTCTTTACACTCCACATGCCTTTCGGACCATGGATCCGACGCTCGGCACCAAGGGACGCTTGATCTACGGCGGCATCGAGCGCTTTCTCGGCAGTTGGCTGACGGACCGCGTGGTCTGCGTTTCGCAGGATGAATACAATCATGCGCTGTCGCTCGGCATTCCCAGGGCGCGCCTGCGTGTCGTCGTCAACGGCGTCAGGACGCCGCCTGCGAGCCAGCGCGCAGCCATCCGGAAACGATATGACATTCCGCAGGATGCGCTCCTCTTCGGTTTCGTCGGCCGGATGACCAAGCAAAAGGCGCCGGAGCGCCTCGTTGCGGCCTTTGTGCGGGTGGCTGCGGAATTGCCGCAGGCTCATCTGCTGATGATCGGCATCGGTGAGTTGGCAGATACCATTCGAAACATGATCAAGGGCTCCGGTCTCGAACACCGCGTCCGGCTTGACGGTGGCGTGCCGGGTGCGACTGCCATCGATGCCTTCGACGCGGTCGTCATGCCGAGCCGCTACGAAGCGATGTCCTATGTGATGCTGGAGGCGGCCGCCGCCGGCAAACCGCTCCTGCTGACGGATGTCGGTGGCGCGTGCACGGTGCTGGAACACGGCAAGAACGGTTACATTATCCCGAACAGCGACGATCCGGCAGCGCTGGCTTCCGCGATGGTGCGCCTTGCCGATCCGACGGTGCTTGCAAGTTTTGCCATCGAAGCACGCCGCCGCAAGGACGGCTATACGCTGGCAGGCATGGCCGATGCGACCGAGAAAATCTACCATGACCTGCTCGGCTATCCCGCGCCGGCTCCGCTGGAGCTGGTCGCAAACAACATGTTGCGCGAGGCGATCGAGGACCACCGAAGAAGCGCGGCCGCCTATTAAGGGCAGCGGCAATCTTTCAGATGGGCTTCCTTAGCTTCGGGCGCTTGATTTCGGGCACGTCGTTCCCACAAAACCGCCACGTACCTTTGTGTGGCATGCTCTCGCTTCGCGCGCGATTTTTATCCGAAATCGGTTCCGCTTTTTGGGCTGATGAGATAAAGTTAACCCATGATCACTTCAGCACAATTACGTGGCGCGCGGGCCATGCTCGGATTGACGACAGAAACGCTTGCCAGCGAGAGCAGGCTTCCGGTTGCGACGATCGAAGCGCTGGAAACAGGGGGCGGTTCGACCGATATCAAGGCGCTTGCCGCTCTTCGCTCCGTCCTCGAAAACCACGGCGTACTTTTCCTCGCCGGCGGCAGCGACGGAATGGGTGGCCCCGGCATACGCTTCAAGCATTGGTCTGACGATGACGGCATCCGGCCGGAAAACCTGAATGCAACCAATGATGATTGACGGCCCAGGCAGGTTGCGGTCTCCAGAACGGTTCAGCTTTTCACGAAGTCTCTGAACCGCTCTGTCTCTTTGTTTCTCGCAATTCCGGACGGAAAGACCGCTGCACGGTTTTGCGCGGCCTCCCTTAGGCTGCAAGCTTCCAGCTTTTGACAAGCTCTTCGGGCGCCGAAAGGGCTGCCGGCAGGATATAGCGTTCAGTGTTGTTGGCCGGTTCCCAGCCCTCGACGATAGGGCCGACGGGCAGGCCATGTCCGAAGTCGTTCAGCGTTACCAGCTCGAGAATCATGTGGCCATAATCGTCGCGCCATTCGCGCCGCTCGCCGCCCTCGAAGAGACGCAGCCGACCCTTGATGCGCGGACGCTCGCGTGCGGCAAGCCATTGCGCAACGGATGCCTCCGCATTGGCGAAGGATACCACCTCATCGGCATCGCCATGCCAGATGGAGACGACCGGAAAGCGTGCGGCTTCGGGGGAAACTTCGCGAACAAGGTCGCCCCATTTTTCGGCAGGACGGCTTGAGCCGCGTTTCATGACGTCAAGCGCCGACATGGCGTCGCGGGCGGCGCCGAAAGGCAGGCCGCCGATGACGGCGCCTGCGGCAAACAGTTCTGGATAGGTCACAAGCAGTGCAGCCGCCATGGCGCCGCCGGCCGACAGGCCCATCACAAAAATCCTGCTATGGTCAATCGCATGCAGCCGGCAGCTGAAATCGATCATTTCGCGAATGGAACCGAGCTCGCCGCGGTCGCGCGTCACCAGGCTCGGGCGAAACCAGTTGAAACAGAGATTTGGATTGTTCGATGCGTTCTGCTCTGCATAAAGCACGGCAAATCCATGCTGACGGGCAAGCGCGGTCCAGCCGCTCGCACGATCGAAATCCTCGGCATTCTGGTGACAGCCGTGCAGAACGACGACCAACGGCATCGGGCCTTTCACGCCCGGCGGTACATATTCCAGCATGCGCAGACCGCCGGGATTGCGGCCGAACCACAAAACATCCGTCAGCCGCTGCGACGACGGACGCGTGGAAACGCGGCGGCGCGACGGCTGCGTCATCGGAAACTTGAGCTGGGGCAGCTCGGCGGAATCGACAAGCAGGCGGCGAAGCCGGCTCGGAACTTTAAAATTCATCATGGACCTTTCTATCCACGCCAGCCGCGGTCTGCTTTACCTTTGCTGCGGGCAGGCGCGCACTGCTCCTTTGCAGAATCAGTGACATCAAGACATCGAATCTCTTTGTGCAGCGCAGCATATATAGGAAGGCCCGTTCGCTGCGAACAGGCACAAAGCATCATTGCTGCTATGTGAAATCAGCTTAAATCGATTAGATTTTCGGCTGCAAAAAACGCACCTGCGTCAGAAATAAGCCCGTGCAAGCGCAAGGAGTTTCGCGTCGTCCTTCACACCCTGGCGATAAAGCTGGATGATCAATGCACCGAGACGTTCAGCTTCAGGGCCGCGAGGATTCATGCCCCGATCTTTGCAAATCATATCCAACACCTTTTCAAGGCGATCCAGATCGTCTGAAAATAAGGGCAGATCTCTTGGATGGATAGGAGTTTCCAGCATTTGCGCGTCTCGTCATCCGTCGGCCAGAAGCACGCATCACATCGTCGGCACCCGATGTATGCCCGACGACTTCGATCGAGACTATGCGCTCTGTGCACAGGCTTGGCAAGGAAGCATTTTGGCCACCATGGCGACAGGCAATTCCGGGAAAAGTGCACGGTTTTCCGTCGGGAATTGCGCGAAATTAAAGGATAAAGCTTTTTCGCGATTCGAAGAAAGCAGAAAGGCTCTATTTTATCTCCAATTCGCAAATCCTGCGGCAAATCGTGCCAAGCGTACAATTTTAAGTTAGCCCATCACCAAGCCTTCATTCCTATCTGCGACAAGCAGGAAAATGGAGGCACGACGATGACTAGATTTCTTATCCTTGCCGCTCTTGGCGCGGCATTTGCCGCTGCGGCACTGCCGGCTCTCGCGCAGAATTTTCCGAATCTTCCGCTGCGCAATCCCCACCAACCGTCGGAAGGATATATTTCCGTGCAGTCCGGAATATCGCTCTCTTTTCCGGTAACGGATAGCGATAGCGAAGCGCAGCAGGAAAAGGCCTTGAAATCCTTTTATAAGATCGCCGTAAGCGGTTGCGCCACCCTGCTCGACACCATCGCCGACACGTGTGAGATCAGTGCCATGTCGAGCAATACCGCGGTCAACAATTTCGATAGCCGCGGCTCGAGACTTTCCGTCAACGGACAGGTGACGATGTCGGTGAAGCTCAAGCCATCCACGGCGGCGGCGAAGTAGCCTTCGTCCATTGCTGTCAGCAATTCCGGGCGAAGCCAACGGATCGGTAAGAAATGGCGGCGATAATCCCCTCGTAACCGAGGGATGATACCATGGCGAAAGCGAAACGACGCACGCGGCGCAAGCCGCAATCAAAGGCGGGCAATTCGATGTGGCTATGGGGTGTCGTCGGTGTGGCGACGCTGGCTGGCATCTATGCCTATCAACATCGCAAGGACATGCCGTCGATGCTCGCTCATGCCGGCACGGTCGCCGGCATGCCGCTCATGGCCCAGAGCACGTCGCAGGACGCACCCGTGCCGATGACCAAGCCGAGGGTTAAGACGGCGGCTTCCGCCATTCCCGAACCCCGCACGACGGCTGCCTTGCCTGTGCCACCCGCGGCCATTCCGGTCGCGATGCCCGTCAGCAGGATACCGGTCGATCACCCCTCCCCCGGCCTGCGGGCACAGACGGGCGGCCGGTTCGTGCTTTGCGGCCCCGGTTCAGGCACCAATTGCGTCGTCGACGGCAATACCTTCTGGCAGAACGGCATCCGGATCCAACTGGCCGATATCGATGTGCCGGATGCCGGCACAGCGCGCTGCCCAAGCGAGAGGCAGAAGGCAGTCGCCGCGAAATTGCGTCTGCAGGCCATACTCAACGACGGAACCTTCGTACTTTCAGGCAGCAATCGCCGCGACGACCAGAATGGCGGCAAGCTGCGCATCGCCATGCGCGCGGGACGCTCGCTCGGCGACCAGATGGTTTCCGAGGGCCTCGCACGCCGCTGGACGGGCCAGACATCATCCTGGTGTAGCTGATCTTTGGAAATTTGATTGGGAGTTCAAGGAGATAAATGGTCGGGGCGACTGGACTCGAACCAGCGACCCCTTGACCCCCAGTCAAGTGCGCTACCGGGCTGCGCTACGCCCCGACCTGCCGAAACGGCTTGTTTCGTTTAGAGTTTAGCGTTTCCCGACGCAAGCAAAAAGTGGCGGCCTGCTCAGAAAAAGTTCCGCCTCAGCGGCATGCTTGTCTTGGTCCGTGACTTGGCTGATAGGTATTATCCGAAGCGCGGTAGGAGCGGTAGCGGCTCGCGCAGTCGCGCGCGTGGTTATCGTAATAGCTCTCAGAGCCATGTCTGTTGAACAGAGTGCCGGTTACAAAGGATTTGAAGAGCACGCCGCTGTCGGAATCGTCGTCATAGTAGCTGTCGGAGCCGTGCCGCCGATGCCCCCTGCCCCAGTGGTTGTGGTGATGCCAATGGTCATGACCATGATCATGATCATGATCATGGACCTGAATGACATCGGACTTTTCGGGCAAGGACAGAACCGGCATCGTGATGGCGCCTGCCGGCATGGCGGCACCTGCCGCCAGCAACAGACCGAAGCCAGCGGCCGTTATCGATCTGACAATCGTAAACATGTGCGACTCCTTCAAAATCCGGTGGCGGCGCCAAGCAAATCCGTGTGAGAACCTTGCTGCAGAGCACGTCGCCATTACCTGTATATAGTGATTTGAAACCACACTCATAGATGCTCTTCCGCCTTTATTGTGCGACGGATTTCGCTGGACGGAACGGGCTCGGAAAGTCAAAGCAATGAAGTCCTATGTAATAGCTTTCACGCTCTGCGCACTGCTGCTTGCCGCGTGCAGCACCGCCGGTCCGTTGCAGCCCGTCCCCGGCAGCATCACCTATGGCGGCCAGCCGCACATGAAGCTGGCAAAATCGCCTCCCGGTTCGCAATTCCAGCATCACTTCACCAACCAATGGGGCCAGGATGTTGTGGAAACCTACATCGTCCAGCCGGACCGGAGCCTGAAACTCGTCAATCGCCAGGAAATGAGCCCGCCAAACTAGAGCAATCCCAGGAAAAGCGCGCGACGGTTTTCCGTCTGGAATTGCATAGAAAAAAGGGACGGAGCCTTTCCGCGATTCGAAGAACAGCGGAAAGCCTCCAAAGCGCGCCGCAATCTTTCATGCCTGGCGGTTCGTGGCCCCTGAAAACGAAAACTCCGTCGGTATGAGCCGACGGAGCATGATGCGGCGGCGGACAAAGGCCGTGCTTACCAGCAGCGATAGCAGCGACGATAATAGGGACGGCCGTAATAGCCCCGATGGTGATGATTGTCGCTAACAGCGGCACCGACCAGGACGCCGCCAATGATGCCGGCTGCAGCCATGGCGGCTGCCTGGTTTTCAGCCTGCTGCGCCTGAGCGCGATTGGATTGGTAAGTCGCACCAACGCAGCGGCTGTAGCGCTGTGTCCCCGGGCGAAATCCTTGCGACTGACAGGTCATTTCGGCATTCATCGCAGATTCCTGCGGCGTCTGACAGCTCGATAGAATGGTTGATATGGCGACGAGGCTCGCCGCCATGGTGGCACGTATGCGCATATTCCCTCCGGCAATTCAGGATACAACCCGAGGGATGTGAAATACAGCCGATGGTAAGCTTTAGCAAGCCAACTCATCGAGCAATGCGCGAAACCTGGCGGAAAGCGCTGAAAATCACACGCGAAGACGGAATCTTGCTTAACATCTGGATAGAAAAATCCAGCAAAACGAAAAGGCCTCGCATGATGCAGGGCCTTTTCGCCGACCTTATGTTCCTGTCGTCATCACCGAGCTGCGAAATTCAGCCCCGATCAGAAGTTCCGCTCGAAACGCAGGATGCCCGCCACCGTGTCGTCCTTGATGAAGTCATAGTGCATATAAGTAACTTCCGGCTCGATCAGAAAGTCCTTGACCGGATGGATCTTCAGGTTGGTGGTCGCTTCGAAAATCTTCGATTCGGTATAGGCAAGCTGCAGGTTCCACTTCAGCTTGTCGTTGATCGGAACGCCGACGCCACCCCAAAGCGCCCAGTCACCCCAGCCGCACTTGGCCGCATTGACAGTGCCGTTCGATGCCGTGCAAGCCGAGATATCCTGATTGGTGCCGGCATATTTGTTGAGTTTGTCGCCATCGGTATTCCAGCCGCCCATCAGGAAGGCATCCACGCCACCGAACTTGGCGTCGATACGGGCCTTGATGGCGCCTTCCTCGACGATCGAGTCGTAGCCGCCGACGATCTTGAAGCCCCAGTCGCCCGTCTTGTAGCCAAGGCCTGCCACGACGTCTGGAGCATAGTGGTTGGATTTGTCGTCGGTCCACCAGCCGGCACCGTAAGATGCCGAGCCGTCGGAGGTCGAGTTGCTATCCTCAAGCGAGATGACGGCCGTGAAGCCATTGCCGGCGTCGTAGTTGTAGGTCAGCTGGTTGAGCTCATAGGGGCCGTCATAGATCGCATCATCGTTGACGACGTCACCGGCATAACCAGCGTAAAGATTGAACTGTGAATCGAGCTTGCCAACCGTGAAGCCGGCAAGGCTGATATTCGCAAACAGCAGCTTGGACGACGTCGCGCCTCCGTCATTCCATTCCCAACGGTAGATGGTGTTGGTCTTCAGCGGCCCGTATTCTGTGTCCGTGGCCGTATCGACATCGAGCTCCACCCGCTCGTGCCAGAGCGTGCCGACCTTACTGCGGGGATTATAGGCGTCATACCACTCGCCTTCGGTACGGACTTTTCCACCGATCTTCAGGCAGGTTTCTGTGCCGGGAATATAGAAATAGCCTGTGCCGTACCCATCGCAGATACGGACATATTCAAGCGGTTCCGGCTCGGCAGCAACAATAGCGTCGGCGGCATGGGCAGCACCAGCTGCGGCAATAGCACCAGCTGAACCAAGAAGAAGGCTCTTGATGTTCATGGTATCTCCATTCGACTATCATCCGTCAGAGATGGAGTCTCCCGGCAGGCAGCGGCGTGCCCCTCCATAGCCTGACTGTTCCCCTTCAAACGGGACGAAGCAAAGAAGCTTCGCCAGCAAGCTGAACCTGCGATCCCACCGCGGCAAGTTAATAAGGCTGCCGAACTAATTTTCACAACGCAGAAGGGCAGAAGGTGTGATAAAAATATCACTCGTAAGCATAACCAGCCAGCACACGCATAAACCACGGCAAATCGCAGCATAGTTGCACGTGACCGAAATTATATTGCGCCTTCATGCGGCCGCTATCGCAAACGGAGTGGCGTCCTATCGCACCTGATCAAGCAGGCGCTTGCACTCCAGAAGATCGTAGAGCGTCTCTTGAAGCAAAGCGCGATCTTCCTTGCCGACGCTGGATTTGCCGATCGAAACATCCGGCACGCCGTCATCGCCGCTGACGAAATTGAAGAAGCGGCGGCTTATCGGCGCCTTGGCGCGGCCGACAATCTGATCCTCATCAGGATTGGCGGAGCTGATGCGCGGCTCGACAGCCGCAGGCTCCTGCGCCGCGGCAAGCGCCTCCACACTGGCAAGATCGCCATGCCCGACGGCGATGACAAACTTATTGCCATTGGTCTTCAGAAGCTTCTGAACACCCTTGATCGTATAGCCGTGATCGTAAAGCAGATGACGGATGCCATTCAGGAGATCGACGTCTTCCGGGCGATAATAGCGCCTGCCGCCGCCGCGCTTCATCGGCTTGATCTGCGGAAACCTGGTCTCCCAGAACCGTAGGACATGCTGCGGCAGATCAAGGTCTTCGGCTACTTCGCTGATCGTGCGAAATGCATCAGGGCTCTTGTCCATCATCATACTCCCACAGTGCGCGAACGGCGCCATTCGGCCGGATCGCTAAGAAGGGATATCGATATCCGCGATTCTCAACGATGCGACTCACCATATTTCAACGGTTTGGCGGCGGAAATTCAAGTCACATCTTCAGCCGCTGCACAGGCTAGCGACAAAAAGGACGAGGAAGTGCCTTGAAAAGCCGCATGACAGGCATACGGCCGAATGAGGATAAAAATTCCGAGGTGGATCAGGACGCCGGATTTGCCGGCTTGGCCTTCGCCTTGCGGCTCGAATGGGCTTTCAGAATACGGGTCTTGAGGACATTCGACGCCTTGAAGGTCATGACGCGCCGTGGCGAGATCGGCACTTCCTCGCCGGTCTTCGGATTGCGCCCGATGCGTTCGTTCTTGTCACGCACCTGGAAGGTCGCGAACGAGGAGAGCTTTACGGTTTCCCCACGCACGATGGCGTTGCAAATTTCATCGATCACGGTCTCGACAAGTTCCGCCGACTCCGTTCGGGAGAGGCCGACTTTCCGGAATACCGACTCCGCCAGGTCTGCGCGCGTCACTGTCTTGCCCGTCATAGCTCCCCGCCCATATTGCTGCGTAATCTTCTTCAAGTTTCGCGAGACTATTGCCGTTGCGGCGAACGGTCAAGCTCTTGTTCGGAACGGCTTTTAGAGAGGTGGCACTACCAGCGCAACAAGACCGCGCCCCAGGTGAAACCGCCGCCCATGGCCTCCAGCATCACCAGATCGCCCTTCTTGATCCGACCGTCGCCGGCCGCGACGGCAAGCGCGAGGGGGATCGATGCGGCAGACGTATTGCCATGGAGATCCACGGTGACCACAACCTTCTCGAGAGGAATTCCGAGCTTCTTGGCGGAGCCATCAATGATACGGCGGTTGGCCTGATGCGGCACCAGCCAGTCGAGATCGTCCGGCGTGGTGCCGGTCGCATCGAAGGCGGCCTGGATGACATCGGTGATCATCCCGACGGCGTGCTTGAACACTTCACGGCCCGCCATGTGCAAAACGCCGACCGTTCCCGTCGTGGAAGGTCCGCCATCGACATAAAGCTTGTCCTTGTGCGCGCCATCGGAGCGCAGGCTTGCCGTCAGCACGCCACGGTCGGAATTGGCACCGGTCCCCTCGCCCGCCTCCAGGATCAGCGCTCCGGCGCCGTCGCCGAAGAGGACGCAGGTCGTGCGGTCGGTCCAATTGAGGATGCGGGAAAACGTCTCGGCGCCGATGACGAGCACGCGCTTGGCGAGACCGCAGCGAATATAGGCATCGGCCGTCGTTACTGCATAGACGAAGCCAGTGCACACGGCCTGGACATCGAAGGCGAAGCCGTGATGCATGCCGAGCCGGTTCTGGATGTTCACCGCTGTTGCCGGAAAGGTATTGTCCGGCGTCGAGGTGGCAACGATGATCAGATCGAGATCGTCAGGCGTCAGACCGGCATTGGCGAGGGCGGCGCGAGCCGCCTGTTCGCCCAGGGAGGCCGTGGTTTCGTCCTCGCCGGCGATATGGCGTTGACGGATGCCCGAGCGCTGGACGATCCAGTCGTCGCTGGTATCGACAATCTGCTCCATCTCGGCATTGGTCATGACGCGCTTGGGGAGTGCCGCCCCGAAGCCGCGAACAATTGAACGGATCATTCTGCTTGTACCCCGTCGCTCATGCCGCTTCCGGCCCTATGGGAGGCAGCCGTTTGGCATGATATCTCTTCAAATCGTTTTCGATTTTCTGTGTCAGTCCATTCTTGGCCATATCATAGCCGACATCGATGGCGGCTGCGAAAGCTTCGACATTCGCGCCGCCGTGGCTCTTGATGACGATACCGTTAAGGCCGAGGAAGACGCCGCCATTGACCTTGCTGGGGTCGAGCTTTTCGCGCAGCAGGTCGAAGGCACCCTTAGCAAACACATAGCCGATGCGTGCAAGCAGCGTGCGCGACATGGCGGCACGCAGATAGGAGCCGATCTGCTTGGCCGTGCCTTCCGCCGCCTTCAGCGCGATATTGCCGGAGAAGCCTTCCGTGACGACGACATCCACGGTGCCCTTGCCGATATCGTCGCCCTCGACAAAACCGAAATATTCAAGCGATTCAAGATTGGCTTCGCGGATCAGGCGTCCGGCGTCCTTGACCTCTTCCTGGCCCTTTATTTCCTCGACACCGACATTCAACAGCCCGACCGTGGGCCGCTCGATCTCGAAGAGCGCGCGCGCCATGGCGCCGCCCATCAGGGCGAAATCGAGCAACTGCTGGGCATCCGCGCCGATCGTGGCGCCGACGTCGAGCACGATGCTTTCACCGCGCAGGGTCGGCCATATCGCCGCGATCGCCGGGCGTTCGATATTGGCCATGGTGCGGAGACAGAATTTCGCCATCGCCATGAGCGCGCCGGTATTGCCCGCCGACACGACGACGTCGGCATCGCCTACCTTCACCGCTTCGATCGAACGCCACATGGTGGAAACATAGCGACCGCGGCGAAGCGCCTGGCTCGGCTTTTCATCCATGCTGATGGCGACTTCGCATTCGTGAAAGACCGATTTTTCGCGAAGCTTGGGAAATTTGGCGAGGACCGCCTCGCAGCGATCCTTCTGACCGTACATGATGAATGTGATATCGGGATGCCTATCCAGCGCCTTGGCCGCGCCGGGAACAACAACCTCAGGGCCGAAGTCGCCACCCATTAGGTCAAGAGAAATTCTGATCACGCGTCCCTAGTCCTTTTTCTCCGCCGAGGCCGGCGAATTTGGCGTCAAAATACCGTTTTCTCCCCCGGTTACAACTGAATTGTGCTCGAAGGGCACCGGGGCCTATTCCTTTTTCCAGTCTTTCAGAACGGCAAAGGGCGAGGGCTTCCTGTCATCCTCGCCGGTGTCTTCTATATGCGCTTCGAACTCGACGCCGGGCTTGCGCGGATAAGGATCGATGGCAAGGGCGGCAAATTCCGCAACGACCGCGCCGGCGTCGATCGTATCGCCTGTAAAGGTCTCAGGAAGATCCGGACCATCGGGATCGAGTATCATTTCTCCGGCATCCACAGAGGGCGCACGCGCCAGTTTGGAATCCTCGGGCACGAAGATGTGCTCGAAGTCTTCGTCGATATCAGATTCGACCGGCTCGAGTGTGACAACGCAAGCCTGAACGATCTTTGCCTTCACATTGCCCTTGACGCGCACTCCGTCGCGCTTCCAGCGCGAAATCTTGAGATCGGCTTCGAGCTTGCTGACCGAAAGAACATCCCAGAGAACCGCAAGCCCGGCCAGCTCGCGATCATCGGCCTCGAGGTGCACATCCACCGGATTGGCGGAGATATGCCCTACCTTCACCGGATAGGAAAACGGCGTTTCATCGGAGTCGTGTCTTTTCATTTTTATCTCCTAACCGGCCGGTCGGCCGACTTTGTCAGGCATCGGCAGCGTCGCCAAGCCCGTAGCGATTTGATCCTCGGTCACGGCCGTCAGATGCGCTTCCGCGATCATCATCCAATCGGCCAGCGCAGCCATGGAAGCCGCGGCCTCATTCGCCTTGGGATAGATGTTGCGCTGTAGCGCCATGGCAAGCGCGGCGCGATCATCGGCATCCATGGCACCCGCATAGCTTTCGAGCCGCCCGTAAAACATGCCGGCCAGCTTCTTCATCCGCTTCGGCACGCTGTTGTCACCTATACCAAGCTCGCGGATCGAATAATCGATGTCTTCGAAGAATGCATCCACGATTTCCTGCGCCAGTTCCTGGCCGCTGGTCGCGGCAGACCGGACGCGGCGGAAAAACAGAATCATCATGACGGACAGCAATTCGAAGCGTCCCATGACCGTATCGGGCACGCCGTAGTCGGTGTAGAAAACCGGCTCGCGCGCCATCGACGTCAGGGCCTCATATTGCCTGACGACGATGATCTGATTGTGATTTCTTTTGCGGAAGAGCCCAAAAATCATGAAAATTCCCGGAATTGGCTCCCTCTGAGCGTGCCGTTTTTGCTTGGCCTTGTTGCATCCACGCAAAAGCTGGTTTACCGAAGCAGGCGCGAATTGCAATGCCGTTTGTGCCCGCTTCGAGGCTCCAGCCCTTACCGTCATTACGTTGTGAATGATCGGTGATGAAGAGTGCCCAACAGCATCCTTGTGCCTTTCTCAATCGCGGAAAGGCCACAATGATGTGCACAGCAAGGTCATGTCGGCCGTTCGGCCATCGGATTGATTCATTAGGGGAGATGAGATGTCGTTGACCAGACGGTATTTCAAGTCTGACATATCTTTCAGCAGCACTGCCGCCATCGCCCTGGTGATTGCGACCATGGGCCTTTCGGGTTGCAAGACCAGCGAGGTCATGAACAACGGCTACATCTTCGATCAGCAGTCGCTGGCACTTGCGCCGGTCGGCTCGAGCCGCGAGCAGGTTCTGCTCTCGCTCGGTACGCCCTCGACCACGGCGACCTTCGATGGCGAGGTCTTCTACTACATCTCCCAGAAGCGCACGCGCCCCGTCGCCTTCATGAAGCCGAAGCTGGTCGACCAGAACATTCTGGCGATCTATTTCGACAAGGACGGCGTGGTGAAGCAGGAAGCCAACTATACGCTCAAGGACGGCAAGGTCTTCGATATGATCAGCCGCACGACGCCCACCGGCGGCCGCGACATCACCTTCCTGCAGCAGATACTCCAGGGCGGCGGCAACGGCGTCAACGGCGCCAGAAACTTCCTCAACAATCTCAACCCGGGTCAATAATCCGGGGATCATTTCAAAGAAAAACCCGCGAGGCATGCGCCCGCGGGTTTTTCTGTGCGTTCAATACGCTTTTCTTAGCCGGCCAGGATCGCAAGCAGCAGCAAGGCAACGATGTTGGTGATCTTGATCGCCGGATTGACAGCCGGGCCTGCCGTATCCTTATAGGGGTCGCCGACCGTGTCGCCCGTCACCGATGCCTTGTGGGCTTCAGAGCCCTTCATGTGGCGCGTGCCGTCCTTGTCGACGAAGCCGTCCTCGAAGCTCTTCTTGGCATTGTCCCATGCGCCGCCACCCGATGTCATGGAAATGGCGACGAAGAGGCCGTTGATGATCACGCCGAGCAACGATGCGCCAAGTGCCGCGAAAGCCGACGCCTTAGAGCCGGAGAGCAGCAGGACGCCGAAATAGACGACGACCGGAGCCAGAACCGGCAAGAGCGACGGAATGATCATTTCGCGAATGGCGGCCTTGGTCAGCAGATCGACGGCGCGGCCGTAATCGGGACGCTCCGTGCCCTGCATGATGCCCGGTTTCTCGCGGAACTGCCGGCGCACCTCCTCCACGATCGAGCCGGCGGCCCGGCCGACTGCCGTCATGGCGATGCCGCCGAAGAGATAGGGGATGAGGCCGCCAAACAGCAGGCCGGCGACGACGTAAGGGTTCGAGAGCTCGAACGAGATCGCACCCACGTTGGCGAAGTACGGGAACTTGTCGCCGTGAGCCGCAAAATATTGCAGGTCGTTCGAATAGGCGGCGAACAGCACCAATGCGCCAAGGCCGGCCGAGCCGATGGCATAGCCCTTGGTGACGGCTTTGGTGGTATTGCCGACCGCATCCAGGGCATCGGTGGATTTTCGCACTTCCGGCGGCAGATGCGACATTTCCGCGATACCGCCGGCATTGTCCGTGACGGGGCCGAAGGCGTCGAGCGCGACGATCATGCCGGCAAGGCCGAGCATGGCGGTAACCGCAATGCCGGTGCCGAACAGGCCGCCGAGCTGATAGGTGGCAATGATGCCGCCGACGATGACGATTGCCGGCAACGCCGTCGATTCGAGCGAGACGGCAAGCCCCTGGATGACGTTGGTGCCGTGACCGGTCACCGATGCCTGCGCGATGGAATTGACCGGCCGCTTGTTCGTGCCGGTATAGTATTCGGTGATCACGACGATGAGCGCGGTAACGATCAGACCGACGATGCCACAGGTGAAGAGCTTCGTCCCGGTAATGTCGAAGCCGGCAACCGTGCCGACCGATCCCCAGCCGATGGTCAGCGAGGTGGCGACGGCCAGTCCGATGATCGACAGCACGCCCGTCGCAACGAGGCCTTTATAGAGCGCGCCCATGATCGAACCATTGACGCCGAGCTTGACAAAGAAGGTACCGATGATCGAGGTGATGATACAGGCACCGCAGATCGCCAGCGGATAAACCATGGCCGAACCGAGGAGCGGCGAGCCGGCGAAGAAGATCGCGGCCAGCACCATCGTCGCGACCACGGACACGGCATAGGTCTCGAACAGGTCCGCCGCCATGCCGGCGCAATCGCCGACATTGTCGCCGACGTTATCGGCAATGGTGGCGGGGTTGCGCGGATCGTCCTCGGGGATGCCGGCCTCGACCTTGCCGACGAGGTCGCCGCCCACATCCGCCCCCTTGGTGAAGATGCCGCCTCCGAGACGGGCGAAGATCGAAATCAGCGAAGCGCCGAAACCGAGAGCCACAAGGGCGTCGATGACATCGCGTGAACCGGCCTCATGGCCGAGAACCTTCGTCAGAATACAGAAGTAGATTGAGACGCCGAGCAGGGCGAGACCGGCGACGAGCATGCCCGTAATGGCGCCGGACTTGAAGGCGATATCGAGACCTGCCGACAGGCTCTGCGACGAGGCTTGCGCGGTGCGGACATTGGCGCGCACGGAGACATGCATGCCGATGAAGCCTGCGGAGCCAGAGAGGATTGCGCCGATCAGGAAACCGAAAGCGGCTTCGGCCGACAAGAGAAGCCAAGCCGCGATGAAAACGATAATCCCGACGATGGCGATGGTTCTGTACTGGCGCGCCAGATAGGCTTGCGCTCCTTCACGAATGTATCCGGCAATCTCCTGCATGCGGGCATTGCCCTGATCGGCAGCGAGCACCGACCGGGTTGCCCATACGGCATAAATGACCGAGAGCAGTCCGCATGCGATCACTCCTAAAAGAATCGACATTTCGCTTTTTCCCTCCAAAAAAGCCGGCGGTTCAGTCCTCCCCCGGCCGCCTGCGACAACGGCCTGTCCCCTCCTCCGGGAGATCGGCTGATGTGCAGTTGCGAGATTGCTGTCGGGAAAACCTCGCGTCAAGACCGCCCGCAGGTAAAACACCCGCTGGAGGTTCAAAAGAATATTCGAAGATGAAATCAGGCGCGAACGAAGGAAACGAAAGCCCCGGGCTTCGCCTGCCCGGTGCCCGTTATACCCTATTTCTTGGTTTCGCCGCGAACCTGCTTGGCGATTCGGTCAAGCACGGCATTCACGAGCTTCGGCTCGTCCTCCTCGAAGAAGGCGTGCGCGATCTCGACATACTCGGTGACGATGACCGGAACCGGCACGTCCTTGCGGTCGATAAGCTCGAAGGTGCCGGCGCGCAGTATGGCGCGTACGGTGCTGTCGAGACGCGACAGCGCCCAGTCGTCCTGAAGAGCGGATCCGATCAGCGGATCGAGCCGGGTTTGCTCCCGCACGACACCGGAGACGATGGAACGGAACCAGGAGGCATCGGCCTTCAGATAGGTTTCGCCATCCAGCTCTTGTCCGAGACGGTGGGCCTCATATTCGGCCACCACTTCCAGAACACCAGTTCCGCCGACATCCATCTGATAGAGCGCCTGGACCGCCGCAAGGCGTGCTGCGCCGCGCTGGTTGGCGGGCTTTGCAGGTCGCTCGTTATCCTGATTGCTCATGTATTATGCACCCAACTTCTCTTTCAGCGCGATCATCGTCAGCGCTGCGCGAGCGGCAAAGCCACCCTTGTCCTTGTCCGAACGGCGAGCGCGCGCCCAGGCCTGTTCGTCATTCTCGACGGTGAGAATACCGTTGCCGATCGCGAGAGATTCGCTGACGGCAAGATCCATCAGCGCACGCGAGGATTCATTGGCGACGATATCGAAATGATAGGTCTCGCCGCGAATGACCATGCCGAGAGCGACATAGCCGTCGTAAACAACGTTGCCATTGTCGCCGCCATCGAGCGCCATGGCAATCGCCGCCGGGATCTCCAGCGCGCCGGGCACGGTCACAATATCGTAAGTCGCGCCGGCCTCATCGAGAGCCGCCTTGGCGCCGTCGAGCAGGGCATCGGCCATATCGTCATAGAAGCGAGCTTCTACGATAAGGACATGAGCATTGGAAGAGCTGGTCATACATCACCTGCGATTTGAGAGGGCGCGGCACCTTGTCAGGCCGGGTCAAACCACGGCGGGCCTCGCTTGGCAAGTGTTTTTCAATGACGCGTGCCGATTCCGACCCTATTCGGAAATGATCTGCGCGTCGCAGAAATTGTGGCTTCCGCACACGCAACCGCTTCGATAATAATTTGAAGCCTTGCAAAGGGGGAGGTTCATGACGAAGAAATCCACACCCGCCATCAATGTCGGCGAGCTCGAGCTGGAACATTGGCAGCAAGGGAGCTTCTTTGCCGGCAGCGATACTTCCTTCGGGGCAAAGCTCGGACTGAGGCAGCTCGGCATTAGCTATAACGAGGTGCCGCCAGGCAAATCAGGCTGTCCGTTTCACAATCATCATGTGGAAGAGGAGATGTTCGTCATTCTCGACGGCGAAGGCGAGTATCGCTTCGGCGACCAGCGTATGGTAGTCGGCAAGGGCGATGTACTGGGCGCACCCGCCGGCGGTCCGGAAACCGCGCATCAGCTGATCAATATCGGCCCCGGCGTGCTGGTTTATCTCGCCATCTCCACAAAAGCGCGGACCGAAATCGTCGAGTACCCCGATTCCGGCAAGTTCCTGGCCAAGACTTACAACGACGGCAAAACGGCGTTCCGCGCGATCGGCCGTACCTCCGCCGCCAAGCTCGATTACTGGGACGGGGAGCCCGGCGCCTCCAACGATTGACCATTACCAAAACATTTTCGGCAAAGACCTATCTCATGACCCATATTCCGACACTGACAACGGACCGGCTCCTGCTGCGTGGCCATACGCTTGATGATTTCGACGAGTTCCTCGAGCTATGGAAACATAGGGACATTGTCCGATTCATCGGCGGGGAAATGCCGACGCGCGAACAGGTCTGGGCTCGCCTGCTGCGCTATGCCGGCCTGTGGCATCATCTGGGCTTCGGCTTCTTTGCCGTCCAAGAACGCCAAAGCGGCCGATTGATCGGCGAAGTGGGATTTCTCGATCTGCATCGCGACATGACGCCGATGACGGAAGGTACGCTGGAAGCCGGCTGGGGCATTACGCCGCCGATGCAGGGCAAGGGCTATGCGACGGAGGCCATGAGCGCGGCAATCGCCTGGGCGGACAGGCGGTTCGCAGGCCGGCGCATGACCTGCATCGTGGACCTGGAGAACACACCGTCACTGCGGGTCGCAGAAAAGATCGGTTTCCGCCGTATCGGCGAACTCCTGCTGAAGGACAGATCCAACGCCATCTTCGAACGTCAGGCGTTGTGAGGACCAATATCATGCCGGTTTCGCAGGATAGCTTTTCGGTCAAACGTTATGAAGCAAGCGACGCCCAGGCCACGATCGACATTTTCCTGAGGGCCATTCGCGAGATCGCGTCGAAAGACTATGGCCCGGAGCAGATCGCAGCATGGGCAAAGGTGGAAGATGTCGGCGTCTGGGCACAATACCGAGCGAGCCGGCCGACCTGGCTTGCGATGGATGGCTCCACGCCCATCGGCTTTGCCGATCTGAAATCGGACGGCTGCCTTGATATGATGTTCGTTTCGCCGGACTATCAGTCAAAAGGTGTCGCAAGCCTGTTGCTTTCGACCGTCGAGGCGGCTGCCCAAAAACAAGGCCTTCGGCGGATTTTTACCGAGGCGAGCCTGACTGCCCGCCCCTTCTTCGAACGCAAGGGCTTTGTCGTCTTGACCGGGCAGCGGATAGAAAAGCGCGGCCAGATTCTATCGAACTTTCTGATGGAAAAGGCGATCGGATAAGCTGCCGAGGCGCCGATCGGCGCCTTCGTCGTGGCAAGCCTATGATGTTCAGCCTTCGCGGACGACCGGGAATTCCGCCAGGCGAGCGGCGTAGCGCGCCATGGTATCGACTTCGAAATTGACGAAATCGCCGGCCTTGCGCTCGCCCCAGGTCGTCACCTCCAGGGAGTGGCGGATCAGAAGCACGTCAAATTCCGCACCCAAGACAGCGTTGACCGTCAGCGAGGTGCCGTCGAGAGCAACCGAACCCTTCGGCGCCACGAATCTTGCGAGGTGTTCCGGCGCGCGCAGGCGGAAGCGCGTGGCCTCGCCCTCTGATGTCACGGATAGGATTTCCGCCTTGCCGTCGATATGGCCGGAGACGATATGGCCGCCAAGCTCGTCGCCGATCTTGAGGGAACGCTCGAGATTGATCTTGGCTCCCGCTTCCCAGGTACCGATGGTCGTAAGCCGCAGCGCCTCTTCCCACGCTTCGACCTCGAACCATCGTCCGTTGCTGCCCTGTTCGGGCAGACCGGTCACCGTCAGGCAGACGCCGGCATGAGAGATCGAGGCACCCATGTCGATCGTCGCCGGATCGTAATTGGTGGCAACGCGCAGCTTGATGCCTTCCTTCATCGGGGAGACGGATTCGACCGTGCCGACATCGGTGACAATTCCCGTAAACATCAAAAACCTCTTTCGTATTCGTCGCAAAGATCGTCGCCGAAGCGGCTTTCGCCGACATGCATAAAGTCAGCCGGGATATTGGATTTGAGGACCGGCGATTCAATACCACCCTCGCCGATATCGGCCGGTCCCTGAAACAGCAGGATGCGGTCGACCAGCCCGGCATCGAGGAAACTCTGCGCCGTCCTGGCGCCGCCTTCGACCAGCAAAGAGGAGATGCCGCGCGTGCCGAGGGCCTCCAGCAACTCTCCCGGCTCGCTCGAACTGGATTGCAGAACCTCGACGCCGGCGGCATCCAAGGCAGCACGGCGTCCAAGGAAGGCCGCATCGACGGCGCCGTCGAAGGACGGCGGATGGCCGGCAACAGCAATGACCGGATACTTCCGCGCGGTCTGCACCAGCTTGCTGCCAAGGGGGAGCCGCAATTGCTCGTCGATGACGATGCGCAGCGGAGAGCGATCCTCCAGGCCTGGAAGCCTGCAGGTCAATTCGGGATCGTCTGATATCGCCGTACCAATGCCGACCAATATGGCGTCGCTTTCGGCGCGCAGCATCTGCACCTGTGCCCGCGAGACGTCGCCTGTGATGCGAACCTGGCCCTCGCCTACCTTTCCGATCATTCCATCGGCGGAAACAGCAAGCTTGAGAGTCACATAGGGCCGGTTTCTCGTCTGACGCATGAGATAACCCGCGAGAGATCGCCTGCCCTCCGTTTCCAGAACACCGGTATCGACCTCAATGCCGGCCTCGCGCAGCATGGTGATGCCGCGCCCGGAGACGCGTTGGTCGGGATCGGTGACGCTGATGACGACGCGTGCCACGCCGTAACCGATCAGCGCCTCGGCGCAGGGCGGCGTCTTGCCATAGTGAGAACAGGGCTCGAGCGTCACGTAGGCGGTGGCGCCTCTGGCTGCCTCGCCCGCTTCCGTCAGAGCCTGCGGCTCAGCATGCGGCCGCCCGCCAAGGGCGGTTACGCCGCTGCCAAGAATGACACCGTCCTTGACGACGAGGCAGCCGACGGACGGATTGGTGGAGGTCTGTCCCAGGTGCTGACGAGACAGACGAATGGCCGCGGCCATGAAACGCTCGTCTTCGGGCCGTAGCGCCATGATCAAGGGTCCAGCGGATCGCGGGCGATCTTGGCGTTGATCTCGTCGATGACGTGTTCGAAATCCTCCGCATGCGAGAAATCGCGATAGACGGAGGCATAGCGCACGAAGGCGACATCATCGAGCGTCTTCAGCGCTTCCAGTACCTGAAGGCCGATCTGCTCGGAGCTGATCTCTGTCTCGCCGGAGCTTTCGAGGCGACGTACGATCCCCGACACGGCCCGTTCGATCCGGTCCCGATCGACGGGGCGCTTGCGCAATGCGATCTCAAAGGAGCGCACCAGTTTGTCGCGATCGAACGGCACCTTGCGGCCGGTCTTCTTGATGACCATGAGTTCGCGCAACTGCACGCGCTCGAAGGTGGTGAACCGACCGCCGCAGTCCGGGCAGATACGCCGCCGGCGGATGGAGGTATTATCCTCCGCCGGGCGCGAATCCTTGACCTGGGTATCTTCCGTACCGCAATAGGGGCAGCGCATGCGCCCTCCTTAGCCCATATAGCCGTACATCGGGAAGCGATCGGTAAGCTTCACCACTTTTTCCCGCACGGCAGCCTCGACGGCGGCATTGCCTTCGTCGGAATTGGCGACCTTCAGGCCATCGAGCACTTCGATGATCAGATTGCCGATTTCGCGGAACTCGGCTTCCTTGAAGCCGCGCGTCGTGCCGGCGGGCGTGCCGAGGCGAACGCCCGAGGTGACGAAGGGCTTTTCAGGGTCGAACGGAATGCCGTTCTTGTTGCAGGTGACGTAGGCGCGGCCGAGGGCGGCTTCCGCGCGCTTGCCGGTGGCATTCTTCTTGCGCAGGTCAACCAGCATCAGATGGTTGTCCGTGCCGCCGGAGACGACATCGACACCGCCTGATATCAGCGTTTCGGCAAGCGCCTTGGCGTTCTTGACGATCTGGGCCGCATAGTCTTTGAACCCGGGCTGCAGCGCTTCACCGAGCGCAACCGCCTTGGCGGCGATGACGTGCATCAGCGGGCCACCCTGAAGACCGGGGAAGACGGCCGAGTTGAACTTCTTGGCCAGATCCTCGTCATTGGTGAGGATCATGCCGCCGCGCGGGCCGCGCAGCGACTTGTGGGTGGTCGTGGTGGCGACGTGGCAATGCGGGAACGGCGACGGATGCTGTCCACCGGCAACCAGGCCGGCAATGTGGGCCATGTCGACCATCAGATAGGCGCCGACGCTGTCGGCAATCTCGCGGAAGCGCTTCCAATCCCAGATGCGGGAATAGGCCGTGCCGCCGGCGATGATCAGCTTCGGCTTGTGCTCTTCGGCCTTGCGCTGCACTTCGTCCATGTCGAGCAGGTTATCGCCTTCACGCACGCCGTAGGACACGACGTTGAACCACTTGCCGGACATGTTGACCGGCGAACCATGCGTCAGGTGGCCGCCCGAATTGAGATCGAGACCCATGAAGGTATCACCCGGCTGCAGCAGCGCCAGGAAGACGGCCTGGTTCATCTGCGAACCGGAATTCGGCTGAACGTTGGCGAAATTGACGCCGAACAGCTTCTTGGCGCGCTCGATGGCGAGCTCTTCAGCGATATCGACGAACTGGCAGCCGCCGTAATAGCGCTTGCCCGGATAGCCCTCGGCATATTTGTTCGTCATGATCGAGCCCTGCGCTTCCAGCACGGCGCGCGAAACGATGTTTTCCGAGGCGATCAGCTCGATTTCGTGCCGCTGACGACCGAGCTCCTTGCCGATCGCACCAAAGATTTCCGGATCGGTATCGGCAAGCGAGCGATTGAAGAAGGGTTCGGTGGATGCATTGGTCATCGTAGAAGCTCCTGAACGGGCCGGAACGGCAATGCAGACGGTATTAGCGTCAGGGTCGCCGGAGAGCAATACGAGCAGCGACATTTGCTGAGCATTCTACGCAGAGCGGCGTCAGCCAACGAAAAAGCCGCATCCAGGGACGCGGCTTCCATAAGAATTGCAACCAGGTGGCCGATTATTGAACCGGCTGCTCCATGCCCTGGGTCGTATTGAGCGCCAGCTGCGAGTTGCCGTCGAGATTATAGATGTCGTCGCGGAACTGGACGATGCCGTCGCGGGCGCTCCAGGCCGAAATATAGACGAAATAGACAGGCACTTCCGACGCCAGGGTAATCGGCGTGTTGACGCGAGTGGAGATGACCTGCTCGATGTGCTGGCGCGGCCAGCCGGGCGTTTCGGCCAGCAGCCAGGTCGCCAGGTCGCGCACGTTCTGAACGCGCACACAGCCGGAGCTATCGAAGCGCATCAGCTTGTTGAACAGGCCCTGTTCGGGCGTGTCATGCATGTATTCGTTGTTGGGGTTGTGGAAGTTGATCTTCGTGGAGGCCATCGCGTTGGTCTTGCCCGGGTCCTGACGGAACATCAGGTCCGGCGCCTTGTCCGAATTCCAGTCGATCGTCTCCGGCGCTACTTCCTGACCCTTGCCATCGATAAGGCGAATGTTGCTCCTCGTCAGATAGGTCGGGTCCTTGCGCATCAAGGGCACGATGTCCTTGACGACGATGGAGCGCGGCGCCGTCCAGTACGGGTTGAGGATGACCTCGTAGATCTTCGAATTGATGATATGCGTCGGCCGTGATTCCCGGCCGACGATCGCCTGGTGGCGCAGCGCCACCTGACCATCCTCGACGGCTTCGACACGTGTCGCCGGGATATTGACCATGACGTGACGGCGGCCGAGGTCGGATGGGAACGTCTGTAGGCGAACAAGATTGGTGTTCAGCTGCTGCAGGCGGACATTGGCGGGGATATTCATCGCCTTCAGCGTGAAATCGCCCATGACGCCATCTGCCGGCAGTCCATGACGGGCCTGGAAACGCTTGACCGCACCGTCGACATAGGAGTCGAAGGCAGAGGAGATGCCGGCCTCGCGCGGCAGGTCGCCGGTAATCATCAAATGCTGGCGCAGCGACTGTACGGCCGGGTCGGTCGCGCCGAGCTGCAGCGGCTGCTGGCTTGTCGGATTGATCTGCGGCCATCCGCCGCTGGCGACGATGTTCTGATATTGCGCGATCGCCTGCTGAATATTCGGCACGGAATCCGGTCCGAGGATTGGCGCGTTCGACTGGACAGCGGCGGCGGTGCGCGCCGCAGCCTTCGCGTCGAACTGGTCGTCCCAATTGCCGCGGGAACGGTCGTTGATGAGCGCCTCAAGCGGAGTTGCATTTTGCGCGAGAGCCGGAGCGGCCAATGCGGCAGCGCCAAGAGTTGCAGCCGACCGCAGGAAAGAGCGGCGCGAAAAGGATTCAATTCCGTTTTTCTTCGACATATCCCAACCGTTCAATGCTGCGATCCAATCATGCGCAGCCGAGAGAGAAAGCAGTAAATAACGCAAGCTCGCGCCAAGTAACGCCGCTCAGTATCGATCCGCACCCTTAAAGCACCACCAAAAACTTCGCCACGAACCATCACAATATCGCGAAGCCAAGACCTTTGGGCCGAAACATCGAATTTCGAGAACGCCGCTTGCCGTCGATTTCCGCTGTCATAGCAATATGGCCAATTCGTGTCTCCCGGCATGAAACTTGCTTTGCCATGCGGGAGCGTAAGAAGCACCAAACTGCTTTTGCTAAAATACAACAGCTGCGCGTGGTTCATAGCGTGTCTTGAACCCGCGTCAATGGCTTAGCCGTCTTGCAGGTTGTGTATGACGGAAGGTCAGGCTCGGACGTGGCAAAAAGCGCACAACGGCGGGGCTGGCAAAAACGTTCAAGCCGGACACGCAGGGAACGTGTCCGGCTTGCTTTTACCGGATGGTCTCGCGGTTATCCTTCGCCGCTGCTTACATGCGATAAGCGATGCTGTCGTTCCAGAAACGGTCCAGACGCTGCAGGAGCTTATTCATCTGGGTGAATTCGTCGGTGCCGATGCCGCCGACCTTGTCGATCGAGCCGATGTGGCGCTCATAGAGCTTGGCGACGGTTTCGGCGACGTCCTGGCCGGTTTCGGTTAGGCTGATGCGGACCGAGCGGCGGTCGATGCGCGAGCGCTGGTGGTTGATGAAGCCCAGATCGACCAGCTTCTTGACGTTATAGGAAACGTTGGAGCCGAGATAGAAACCGCGGGAGCGCAGCTCGCCGGCCGTCAGCTCGGAATTGCCGATATTGAAAAGGAGAAGTGCCTGGACGGCATTGACGTCGTCGCGACCCTGGCGGTCGAACTCGTCCTTGATGACATCAAGCAGGCGGCGGTGCAAACGCTCGACCAGGTGAAGGGATTCCATGTAGAGAGCCCGGATGTCATCAACCTGCTGATCCCGAGCGTTCGCAACTGCCTGCGGCTTGATTTTAGTGTTCATCATGACTTGGCCTCACTCTGTTTTGTTTGGCGGTGTCGTTTTCTTCCCGCCTTGAGTGAGACCCTATCGAATACACATAAAATTCTACTTAAACTGCAGGCTTAACAGCACGTTACCAGGAAGTGTTGCTGTCTCAGGGTAAATCAACCATTACCTGCTGCTGACGGCGCCTGCGCTTTTCCTGCCATAACAGGATGCGGAAAAGGCCATAAATCAAGGCGACGCAGGCATGCAAGATCATGATCAGCGGATTGGATCCGAATATCTCCGGCCAGACCCCGTACATCAATCCCTGCCCGCCTGCGGCAAGCACCCACATGACCGGTCCCCAGGAGACGGTGAGCCACAATCCGAGGGCGGCGACGGGGAAGATCACGGCAAGCCCGGCGCCGGCAACCTTCCAAGGCAGGGCAAGCAAATCGAAGCGTGCATGGCCATCGAGCGAATAGCCGACCAGCATCGCCCAATATTGCAGACCGAGCCAGAAACAGCCGATCGCGATCAGCCGCATGAACAGCACGAACAGGATGTCCGTCAGCGTATTCTTGGGTACGGTCGAAGAATCAGGTTCCATGCGTGAACAATACGTAGGAGGCACGTGCCTCGCCAGAATATAATGGCTGCGGCCTTTCGCCTGGTTTTGAATCCTGGGGACTGCGTGATAGGTACGCGGCCTATATGGAGTGCCTAAATAAATGAAAAAGGATGGCGGCATCATGGAGAACAAGACGCATCTCGTCGACGAGATCACCGGGCATCGCCGCATGCGACGCAACCGCAAGGCCGATTGGACACGCCGTCTCGTGCAGGAAAACCGGCTGACGGTCGACGATCTGATCTGGCCAATCTTCCTCATTCCCGGCACCGGCATCGTCGAGCCGATCCCTGCCATGCCCGGCGTCAACCGCATGACAGTGGACAAGGCCGTGGAAGCGGCCAAGGAAGCGGCCGATCTCGGCATCCCTGCGCTCGCGACCTTTCCGAACATCGAAATGGGGCTGCGCGACGAGACCGGCTCCAACAGCCTCGAAAGAAACAACCTCATCAATCTCGCCAGCGCCGCAATCAAGAAGGCCGTGCCTGACATCGGCATCATCACCGATGTCGCGCTCGATCCCTTCACCAGCCACGGCCATGACGGCATCCTGCGCGGCAACGAGATCGTCAACGACGAGACAGTCGAGCAGGTGGCGCAGGCGGCCGTCTATCAAGCAGATGCGGGGGCCGACATCATCGCACCTTCGGAAATGATGGACGGCCGCATCGGCGCGATCCGCCAGGCGCTCGACGCCGCAGGTCACCAGAACGTCGGCATCATGAGCTATGCGACGAAGTTCAGCTCGGCTTTCTACGGTCCCTATCGCGAGGCGATTTCGACCAGCGGCCTGCTGAAAGGCGACAAGAAGACTTATTACATCGATCCGGCCAACGGCACCGAAGCCGTGCGCGACGCCGCACTCGACGTCGAGGAAGGTGCCGATATGCTGATGGTCAAGCCCGGCCTGCCCTATCTCGACATCTGTTGGCGGCTGAAGGAGGCCTTCGGCCTTCCGACCTTCGCCTATCAGGTTTCCGGGGAATACGCGATGATTAAGGCCGCCGCCGCCAATGGCTGGATCGACGGCGACAGGGTGATGCTCGAAACGCTGCTCGCCTTCAAGCGCGCCGGATGTGACGGCATCCTCACCTATTTCGCCATGGATGTGGCTAAGCATCTGGCGAAGAAATAGCTTCAAGCCACGCGCCGGCGGCCTGCTTATTGCATTTGCAGGCGCCGATACCATATGTTCGGCAAATGTTTCCCAAGGAGGAAAGCAATGAGCCTGAACCCCAGCCCGCTCTATGCAGCACCGGACGACTGGCGCGCCTATAGTGGCGTGCTGAGCCGGCGCGTCTTCGCCTTCATCATCGATTACATCGTCGTGGCCCTGCTCTGCATTCCCGCGGCCGTGCTCCTGTTCTTCGTTTCGATCCTGACGCTGGGACTCGGCTTCTTCCTCTATCCGGTGCTCTTCGTCCTCGTTGCCGGCCTTTATTTCGGCTGGACGCTCGGCGGGCCTTACCAGGCGTCGCTCGGCATGCGCGCCATGGGCCTCACCATGATTCGCGTCGACGGCCGCCGAATGGACTTCCTGACGGCGATCGTCCATCTGGCGCTGTTCTGGATCCTGAACTCCGTCCTGACGCCGCTGATCCTGCTGGTGGGTCTGTTTACCGACCGCAGCAGACTGGTGCATGATCTGCTGCTCGGCACGGTTATCGCCCGCACCGCATAAAGCGAGCGCACCGCGACCTCACGACTGACGACCCCCGGCACGACCAGTCGACCCGCGAGACGGCATTTCCGCTTGTGGTCAATTAGGAAACTTTGATCTTTAACAAAGGACGTAGTTGACGTTTTCTAAACTTGGGCCATGCTTGTAAAAAACGGATGCCGAAGGAAAGGGCAATCAACGGCAGATGAATACGCAGTCGACGCCATCTCCGCAGTTTTATCTGACGGCACCGGCTGCCTGTCCGTACCTGCCGCACGAGATGGAACGCAAGGTCTTCACCCATCTCGTCGGTCCGCGAGCAGCAGAGATGAACGATATTCTGACCCAGGGCGGCTTCCGGCGCTCGCAGAACATCGCCTACCGCCCCGCCTGCGAAGCCTGCCGTGCCTGCGTATCCGTGCGCATCCTCGCCCAGGAATTCGAGCCCGGCCGATCGATGCGGCGCGTGCTGGCCGCCAATAGCGACGTCATCGCCACCGAATTCCCCGCACAGCCCTCAAGCGAGCAATATTCGCTCTTCCGCCGCTATCTCGACTATCGCCACCAGCATGGCGGCATGTCGGACATGACCGTGCTCGACTATGCGATCATGGTCGAAGATACGCATGTCAATACCCGCATCATCGAGTATCGCCGCCGCGAGGAAGGCTCCGGACTGGAGCAGCGTCCGAAGGGCGAGTTGCTGGCGGCGGCATTGACCGACGTCATGAGCGACGGGCTATCGATGGTCTATTCCTATTTCAATCCAGATCTCGATGCGCGATCACTCGGCACCTTCATGATTCTGGATCACATCAAGCGAACGAAGGCGCTCGGGCTGCCGCATGTCTATCTTGGCTATTGGGTCAAGGGCTCGCGCAAGATGGATTATAAGACGCGCTTCCAACCACAGGAACATTTGACGCCGCGCGGATGGGAACGTTTCGATCCCGCGGCCGACGGCGACAAAGATACCTTGCGCTGAATGTTTGCCCATCTCCCGGACCATAAGAAGGGCCTGCTGCTGACATCGTTCGGCGGGCTGGCGCTGTCGATGGACATACCGCTGATCCGGCTTTCCAGCGGCGAGGTATGGTCGGTGCTCTCGGCGCGCAGCCTTGCGACCATCGTCGTAGCGCTCGCCGCCCTCTTCGTCATCCGCCGAGTCACAGGCTCGCTGCAAACCGTGCTGCCGGGCCGGCTCGGAATTCCCGTTGGCTTCTTCTATGGGCTGACCACCATCACCTTTCTTCTCGCCGTCTATTATACCAAAGCGGCGAATGTGGTCTTCATTATCGCGCTGAACCCGATGTTCACCGCGCTGCTGTCCTGGATCTTCCTGAAAGAGCGCCCTGCCCTTTCCACGTTCATCACCATGGTAGTGATGATTCTGGGGGTCGGCCTTATCGTCGGGGATGGCATGGAGGCTGGGCACCTGCTTGGCGACGCCCTCTCGGTGATCGCATCGCTTTCCATCGCCTGCGCGATCACGATCAGCCGCGCCTCCGGGCGGGATATGGGCTTTGCTTCCTTGCTGGCAGCCGTCATTCCCGCAGCCGTCGGAATTTATCACATCGCGCCGACGGGCTTTTCCATCGAGCACCCCGGCTGGATCCTCTTCGACGGCGCGCTGCTGATGCCGTTTTCCTTCTGGTGCCTTGCGACAGGTACGCGCTTTCTCTCGGCGCCGGAAGTAGCGATGTTCTACCTTCTGGAAACGATCCTGGCGCCGATCTGGGTCTGGCTGATCTTTTCCGAGGCGCCGACCAACATGACGCTTGCCGGTGGCGCCATCCTGATCCTGGCACTGGCCGCCCACTCGCTCTGGCAGGCGCGTGTCAAAGCCAGAGCAGCAATCACCGCGCAGAGCCTTGCACATTGAAACAACAGTCAGCCAATGTTATAACTGAGTTATTACATTGGAACTGAGACATGAACGTCACCATCCGCAAAATCGGCAATTCCGAAGGTGTGATTATTCCGAAAGAGGTCCTTGACCAGTTGGGGCTCGGCGCTGGCGATACGTTGGAACTAAGCCTGAAGGATGGTGTATTGCTGATGCAGCCAACCGACGCAGACTTCGCGCGCCAGATGGAGCATGCGCAGCGCTTCATGGATCAATACAAGGTAGCGCTCAAGAAGCTGGCTGAGTAATGCCCTTTATCCTCCTGACTAGGCCGCTTATCGAACAATTGCACAGGATGCAGACCAAAAGGTTCGGCGGTTCCTATGGCCTACGAGACGAAGGTTCCCTCGAATCCGCCCTGGCACGCCCGATTAACAAATCCCAATACGGCAGTGACGATATCATCGAACTGGCGGCAGCCTATCTATTTAGGCTGGCAAAAAACCACGCGTTCATAGATGGCAATAAGCGCATCGCCATCGTGACGACGGCAGTCTTTCTTATGGAAAACGGCTATCGTATTCAAACGACGGATGCCAATCTTTACAGCTTCGTCGTGGCAGTGGCCGCTGGTGAAATCGAAGAAGAAGGAGCAATGCGCTTCCTGCGGGACGTCTGTGTTCCAGAGGCAGGTTAGAAACTAACCGCCTCGTATTTGCTTCGGCGTTGGGTTTCCGATGTCTGTCAGCAATCGATCCGGCGGCCGATTGCCCTCTGTTGACGGTCAAGCCATACCACCGGCCCTTCGCTGGGCTCAGGGCGTCCGTCGCTGCAATCGACCCAACTGGGTCGATTGCTCGGGCTTAGCTCAACCGATCTCTACCCGGAAAACCTGCCGCTTCTCGGGAAGCCCTTCGGCACAGCTCTGCCGGCGCCGGCGCGGTCGCCCAGCCATTCCACCAATTCATCCTTGGACTTGGTGAAGGTGCGGCCGGCGCTGTCTTCCCAGGTCAGGCCATCGGCGATCACGAAGCATCTGATATCGGCGACGCCGCCGTCCTTGTAGCGCTGCAGGCGAACACCCTTGCCGCGCGACATTTCGGGCACCTGCTCCAATGGGAAGATCACCATCTTGCGGTTCTCGCCAACGACGGCGACATGATCGCCTGAAACCGGAACAAGAAGCTTCGTCTCATCCGGATAGGAGACGTTCATGATCTGCTTGCCCTTGCGGGTATTGGCGACCAGTTCCGCCTCGGCAACGATGAAGCCGTTGCCCGCCGTCGATGCGATCATCTGCTTGCGCTGCGGATCGTGGACGAAGGCGGTCAGCACATCCTGATCGTTTTCCATGTCGATCATAATGCGCAGCGGTTCGCCATGACCGCGGCCGCCGGGCAGCTTGTCGCCGCCGAGGGTATAGGCCTTGCCGCCCGTCGTGATGATGAGGATCTTGTCCGTCGTCTGCGCCGGGAAGGCAACCTTGAGACCGTCGCCCTCCTTGAAGGTCAGCGACGAGGTATCGGAAATGTGGCCCTTGAGGGCGCGGATCCAGCCTTTTTCCGAGACCACGACCGTAATCGGCTCCTTTTCGATCATCGCCTGCTGGATGGCGGCATCGTCAGCCTCAGGCGCCTCGGCAAACTGGGTGCGGCGGCGGCCGATTTCGGTGGCCTTGGCGAATTTCTTCTTCACCTCGCCGATTTCCCAGGACACCGTCTGCCACTGCTTTTCTTCCGAAGCGAGCAGCGCCTCGATATCTGCCTTCTCCTTGGTCAGGCCGTCGAACTCCTTGCGGATTTCGAATTCTTCCAGCTTGCGCAAGGAGCGCAGCCGCATGTTGAGGATCGCTTCGACCTGATTGTCCGTGAGGCCGAACCGCTCCATCATGACCGGCTTCGGCTCATCCTCCTCGCGGATGATGGCGATGACTTCGTCGATATTGAGATAGGCGACCAGCAGGCCACCGAGGATTTCAAGCCGCTTTTCGATGGCAGCGAGCCGGAAACGCGAACGGCGGAGCAACACCTCGCGGCGGTGATCCAGCCACTCCTTCAACACTTCGTTCAGCGCCATGACCCTGGGAATGCGGCCCATAGACAGGACGTTCATGTTGAGGGGGAAACGGCTTTCCAGCTCCGTCAGCTTGAACATCGATTCCATCAGGATCGTCGCGTCGACCGTGCGGCTCTTCGGCACCAGAACGACGCGGATATCCTCGGCGGACTCGTCACGGACATCTTCGAGCAGCGGCAGCTTGCGCGCCAGCAGCAGTTCGGCGATCTTTTCGATCAGCCGCGACTTCTGCACCTGGAACGGTATTTCCGTGACAACGATCTGGTAGCCGCCACGGCCGAGGTCCTCGATCTCCCATTTGGAGCGGACACGGAAGCCGCCGCGGCCGGTCTTGTAGCTCTCGATAATGCTCTGGCGATCATCGATGATGATGCCGCCGGTCGGAAAGTCCGGGCCTGGAATATAAAGCTCCACCAGCTTCTCGACCGTCGCATCGCGATCCTTGATCAGATGCAGGGCGGCGTCGCAAAGCTCGTGAGCATTGTGCGGCGGGATGGAGGTCGCCATGCCGACCGCAATGCCCGAAGAACCGTTGGCGAGCAGGTTGGGAAAAGCCCCAGGCAGAACGATCGGTTCGGAATTCGACTCGTCATAGGTGTCGCGGAAATCCACCGCATCCTGATCGATGCCTTCGAGCAGCAGCTCGGAAACGGCCGTCATCTTGGATTCGGTGTAGCGCATCGCGGCCGGACTATCGCCGTCGATATTGCCGAAATTGCCCTGACCGTTGACCAGCGTATAACGCTGCGAGAAATCCTGCGCGAGGCGCGCCAGCGCGTCGTAGATCGACTGGTCGCCATGCGGGTGATAGTTACCCATCACCTCGCCGACGATCTTGGCGCATTTGCGGAAGGCGGAGTTGGGGCGAAGACCCATCTCGCTCATCGCGTAGACGATGCGGCGATGCACCGGCTTCAAACCGTCGCGAACGTCGGGAAGCGCGCGTTGCGTGATCGTCGACAAGGCATAGGCCAGGTAGCGCGTTTCGAGCGCGGCCTTCAGATCGACCGGAACGATATTGTCATCGCCATCACGGGACGGCGGAGTAAGATTTTTTCCCATGGCCCTTGACTATCGGAGATGACGATTCCCGGCAAGAAATCAGCGGAAAGCACCTGTGGATGAAGGCGTTTCGAGCACCGTTGGAATGTGGTGCCGGAGCATTTTTACCGCACCGGCTCCCGACGCTCATTGTCATTGGATTTTTGTGGAAATATCAATATATGTCAGCGCAGTATACGTTCAATTCATACGCCACCGCCGACACCACCGGCTCAACTAGGAAACGCCATAATGACTTTCTATCGGACCACGCGGCTGATGCTCTGCAGCGCTGCCATCCTGTCTTTCGCCGGTTCGGCCTTCGCGCTTGACGGCAACGACCTTCTGAAGAAGCTCA